>FWPV01000470.1_pt1 | contig 127546 bp, 112 predicted proteins | sample 2228371 | NCBI WGS metagenome assembly FWPV01 (sample SAMEA103939776, study PRJEB20133) | metagenome | reverse complement strand
ACGCAGGAGCGTCATGCTTGGGAGATGGGGGCGCTGCAGGGCGTTTAAAGACTCATCACTAGCATTCGCTAGAAGAGCCTAATTTCATTCAAAGAGCCCCGCACTGCGGGGCTCTTTTTTTGGTGCCGCCGCGCCGCGCCATGGCAACCCCCGCCTGCCAGAGGCCCCGGCCAGCCGTCAACCGCGTGACTGCCCCGGGTGGCTACTTCACAGCGGCGCTGCTACGCTGGCGGCATGGAGACAAAACACATTCCCCACGGCCGGGGCACATCGGCCCAGGGCACCACGCCGCCCTACGTTCCGCAAATCCGCCTGTACCAGCAATGGTTGCACGCAACGCGTGGCCTGCAGTTCGACAGCTACGACGCGCTGTGGCGCTGGTCGGTCACCGATCTGGATGCCTTCTGGCAAAGCGTGTGGGACTACTTTGACCTGCAGTCGCCCACGCCCCACACGGGCGTGCTGGCCAAGAACACCATGCCCGGTGCGCAGTGGTTTCCGGGCGCCCAGGTGAACTACGTGCGCCAGGTGATGCGCCATGTCGATGCGGCGCACGCCGCAGGCCTGCCCGCCATCATCAGCCGCAATGAAAAAGGCAACCACCGCGAACTGGCCTGGCCCGAGCTGCGCCGCCAGGTGGCGTCGCTCGCGCTGCACCTCCAGGCCCAGGGCGTGCAGCCGGGCGACCGCGTGGCCGCCTACCTGCCCAACGTGCCCGAAGCCATGATCGCCTTCCTGGCCACTGCCAGCATTGGCGCGGTGTGGAGCATCTGCGCGCCCGACATGGGCACGCACGCGGTGCTCGACCGCTTCCGCCAGATCGAGCCCAAGGTGCTCATCAGCGTGGACGGCGTGAGCTACGGCGGGCGCGACCACGACCGCACCGGCGTGCTGGCCAAGCTGCGCGCCGGGCTGCCCAGCCTGCAGCACGTGCTGCTGCTGGGCAATCTGGATGCTTCAATTTCCATAGCTGGCTGCGCAAGCTGGGCGGGCGCTACAGTCAGAAATGATGCAGAAACTGCGGCCTTTGAGCCGATGTGGCTGGCGTTTGACCACCCGCTGTGGATCGTCTATTCCAGCGGCACCACCGGCCTGCCCAAGCCCATCGTGCACGGCCATGGCGGCAGCATGCTGGTGGCGTTGCAATTGAAGGTGTTGCACAACGACATTGGCTGCAGCTACGAGGCCAACAGCTTCGGCGAGCGCTACCACTGGTACAGCTCCACCGGCTGGGTGATGTGGAACGCGCAGATGAGCGGCCTGCTCTCGGGCACCACCTGCGTCATCTTTGACGGCAACCCCGGTGGCAGCAAAGAACACCCCGACTGGGGCGTGCTGTGGCGCTTTGCGGCCGAAACCGGCGTGACCTTCTTCGGCGCGGGCGCGGCATTCTTTGCCAACTGCATGAAGGCGGGCATCACGCTGGCCGACTATGGCGACCTCACGCGCATCCGCGCCCTGGGCACCACGGGCTCGCCGCTCTCGCCCGAGGTGCAGCAATGGGGCACGGCGCAGTTTGAGGCGCTGGGCACAACCGAAATCTGGTGGAACAACATCTCTGGTGGCACGGATTTCTGCGGCGCTTTCATCGGCGGCAACCGCGAGATGCCCCAGGTGCCTGGGGAGATGCAATGCCGCATGCTGGGCGCAGCGGTGGAGGCCTGGAATGCCGAGGGCCAGCCGGTGACGGACGAGGTGGGCGAGCTGGTGTGCGCGCAGCCCCTGCCGTCCATGCCGCTGTACCTGTGGGGCGACAAGGACGGTTCGCGCTACCTCTCGAGCTACTTTGACATGTACCCGCCAGGCCACGGCCGCCAGCCCGGTGGTGGCGACGGCCCCGCCAGCATGGGCGCGGTGTGGCGGCACGGCGACTGGCTCAAGATCGGCGCCAACGGCGGCTGCACCATCTACGGCCGCTCTGATGCCACCATCAACCGCCACGGCCTGCGCATGGGCACGAGCGAGATCTACAGCGCTGTCGAGGCCTTGCCCGAGGTGCTGGACAGCCTGGTGGTGGACCTGGAATACCTGGGCCGCGAAAGCTACATGCCCCTGTTCGTGGTGTTGCGCCCCGGCCAGGCGCTGGATGAGGCCCTGCGCGCGCGTATCAACGCGGCGGTGCGCACCGCGCTCAGCCCCCGCTTTGTGCCCGACGACATCTTTGCCGTGGCCGAAGTGCCCCGCACCCTGAGCGGCAAGAAGCAGGAGCTGCCCATCAAAAAGCTGCTGCTGGGCCAGCCCATCGAGAAGGTGGTGAACAAGGACGCGATGGCCAACCCCGGCTGCCTGGACTGGTACGTGGCCTTTGCGGCCGAGCGGGCGCAGACCTTGCCAACGGCCTAGCCGTACGCTGGGACACAAGGCGTAACGACTGGCTGTGGTGAAGAAAGCCGTGCCGGGCGTGGGGCGGCGGCTGGGGGACTCGTCCTGCTGTTAACCTGCAGGGTGGGCGCCTGAAACCCGCTGCGCCGCCACAGATACCGGGGCGTCGGCCAACTGCACGCCCATAATTGAACTTTGCTTTGACTGTGCTTCACAGACGCACTTCCCATGAACACACCCCAGCACCCCAAACGTTTTTCCATGATCCGCGAATTCCATCTGGCGGACTGGTTCACCCTTGGCAACGCGGTGTGTGGTGTCGGGGCGCTGTTTTCGGCCATGTCGTACCTGGCCACGCAGGATGTGGTGCACATCTACTTTGCCGCCGCCCTGGTGCTGGCGGCGCTGATTTTTGATGTGCTGGACGGCCGCATCGCCCGCTGGCGCCAGAAAAGCTCGGCCATGGGGCGCGAGCTGGATTCGCTGGCCGACGTGATCTCGTTTGGCGTGGCGCCCGCCATCATTGCCTACGGCTGCGGCATGCAGGGCCTGTACGACCGCGTGGTGCTTGCCTACTTCGTGGCTTGCGGGGTATCGCGCCTGGCGCGCTACAACGTCACGGCCGAAACCCTCTCGGGCGATGATGGCAAGGTGAAATACTTTGAGGGCACGCCCATTCCCACCTCCATCGTGCTGGTGGGCCTGCTCGCGCTGGCCGCGGCCCAGGGTGCCGTGGGCCCTGACCTGTGGGGCGGCAAGGTGGTGCTGGCGGGCTTCACGCTGCACCCGCTGGTGCTGCTGTTTGCGGCGTCCGGCTCGCTGATGATCAGCCGCATCCGCATTCCCAAGCTCTGATTTGCTATTAAATGTATAGCTGCTTGCGCTTTATATACGAGCGCTAGAGGCTGTTTTGGCTATGGTTTAGGGCTTTAGGCTGCCGTGGTGGGCTTGCGGTTCACGAGCACAATCCCCACCGCCACCAGGCCCAGCGCAGCCACCAGGCCCGTGGTGATGGGCTCGCCCAGCCAGCCCGCGCCAAACAGCAGCGCAAACACCGGCGTCAGAAACACAAACGAAGACATCTTGGTGGCCGGGTAGCGCGCCAGCATCCACATCCAGGCCAGGTAGCTCGCAAACGCCCCCACCAGGGCCTGAACTAGGAGAGATGCCCAGGCAAACGCGCTAAAGTCCCACGACCAGGTCTCGCCCAGCGCCAGCGACAACAGGGGCAACAGGGCGGTGCTCACTGCCACCTGGTAGAGCAACTGGTGCTCTGGTGCCACCCGGGCCAGGGCCGTGCTGCGGATGACCACCGTGGTCAGTGCCCACATCAGCCCCGCCGCCAGCCCCAGCGCATCGCCCCGCCAGGCCAGCGGGTGCGCGCCAGCGGCGCGGCCTGCCAGCCCGTCGCCCAGCGCCAGCCCCACGCCCACAAACGCCGCCGCCAGGCCCAGCCATTGCCAGGTGTGGAGCCGCTCACCGGGAATGAAGCGCGGCAGCAGCAACGCCACCCAGAAGGGCGAGCTATACAAAAACACCGTCAGCCGCGAGGCCGAGGTGTATTGCAAACCCACGTAGATGCACGCGAACTCGCCCGCAAACAGCGCCCCGGCCAGCAGGCCGGCCCGCCAGCTTCCCTGCGGGGCTGCAGCGCCAGGGGCGACCCGCCCGCGCCACAGGCACCAGGCGCCGATGGCCGCCGTGGCCATGGCAAAGCGCACAAAGGCCTGGAACACCGGCGGCACCTCGGCCACCGTGGCCTTGAGCAGCACCTGCTGGAACCCCCAGAACATGCAGCAAGCCAGCAGCAGGGTGATGGCGAAAGTGTCGAGGTGGGCTTTGCGGGTGGGGCTCATCGCTTGATTATGGTCAAGTGACAGCCGCGCCGCTTCGGGTTTCAATAGCGGAATGCCCCACGCCCCTTCCAGCCCCGACGCCCCAGGCACCGACACCGCTTTGCAGGGCTGGCGCCTGCGCCTGTACACCATCATTTTTGAAGCCGACACCCGCGCGGGGCGGCGGTTTGACGTGGCGCTGATCGTGCTCATCCTGGCCAGCGTGGCCGTGGTGGTGGCCGACAGCGTACCTGCCCTGCAGGCCCGTTGGCACCAGGTGTTCTGGGCCGCCGAATGGGTGTTCACGCTGCTGTTCACCATCGAATACGTGGCGCGCCTGCTGTGCGTGCGCCAGCCACTGCGCTACGCCACCAGCTTTTTTGGCATCGTGGATCTGCTGGCGCTGCTGCCCACTTATCTGGCGCTGCTGCTGCCCGAGGCCCATGTGCTCATCGACGTGCGTGTGTTGCGGTTGCTGCGCATCTTCCGGGTGTTCAAGCTCACGGCGTACATGACCGAATACAGCAGCCTGGGGCAGGCGCTGCGGGCCAGCCGCCGCAAGATCACTGTGTTTCTGACGGCGGTGCTCATGATCGTGCTGGTAATGGGCACCCTGATGTACGTGGTGGAAGGCCCCAGCAACGGGTTTGAGTCCATCCCCACGGCCGTGTACTGGGCCATCACCACCATGACCACGGTGGGCTTTGGCGATATCACGCCCAAGACGGACATGGGCCGCTTCATCGCCTCCGTCATGATGCTGCTGGGCTGGGGCACGCTGGCCGTGCCCACGGGCATCGTGACGGCCGAAATGGCGTCGCAGCGGGGGGCGGCGCCGCAGGTGCCCACCACCCGCACTTGCCCCGAGTGCCTGACCGAAGGCCACCTGCCCGAGGCGCGCTACTGCCTGCACTGCGGAGCGCATTTGTCGCCCTGGCAGCGCGAGGGGGGCTGAGCGTTCATTCCAGGGCAACTTCTGATGCAAGCGAATGTGAGCGGTCGCCCCGCCGTGCACCGCCGGGCCATGCGCTGCCGCTACACTCAGGCCTTTGGGTTGCGCCCGGTGGTGCAGCCATTGAACCTTCCCCTCCATGGCCACTGAAACGGCGGCGCAATCCCGCACCAGTTTTGACCTCAAAAGTGCTTCACTGCCCGTGGTGGCAGTGGTGCTCAAGACCACGGACGCGGCGCAGTTTGCCGTGGACCTGGCCGAGCGCGTGGCCGATGCGCCCGGTTTTTTCGACTTTGACCCCGTGCTGATCGACCTTGCGCCCGTGCGCGAGGCCGAAGAACCCATCGACTTTGCCGCCATTGCCGAGCAACTGCGCCAGCAGCGCACCTTGCCTGTGGCTGTGCGCGGTGGCAGCCCCGCCCAGATGGAAGCCGCCCGTGCCGCAGGCCTGGCCGCTGCTCCTGATGCCCCACCGGCCCGTGCAGAAGCCCCCGCCCCCGTGGAAGTGGTGCGTGAAGTGATCCGCGAGGTGGAGGTGGTGCGCGAAGTGCCCACGCCCGGCCCCGGCACGGTGGTGGTGGACAAGCCCTTGCGCTCGGGCCAGCAGGTGTATGCGCGCGGTGCCGACCTGGTGGTGATGGCGGTGGTGAGCTTTGGCGCCGAGGTGATTGCCGACGGCAACATCCACGTCTACGCCCCGCTGCGTGGCCGCGCCATTGCTGGTGCCCGGGGCAACACCGAGGCCCGCATTTTCAGCACCTGCCTGGAGCCGCAGCTGGTTTCCATTGCAGGCATCTACCGCACTACAGAAACCGCCTTGCCCGACAACGTGGCAGGCAAGCCCGCCCAGGTTCGCCTGGACGGTGAAAAACTCATCATCGAGCCTCTGGCTTGATGGGCCCCATCCGCTTCGTATCAACCCACTGAGAACTAACAAGACATGGCCAAAATCGTCGTCGTGACCTCCGGCAAAGGTGGCGTGGGCAAGACCACCACCAGCGCCAGCTTTGCTTCCGGCCTCGCCCTGCGCGGCCACAAGACTGCCGTGATCGACTTCGACGTCGGTCTGCGCAACCTGGACCTCATCATGGGCTGCGAACGCCGCGTGGTGTATGACCTGATCAACGTCATCCACGGCGAAGCCAACCTGAACCAGGCCCTGATCAAGGACAAGCAGTGCGACAACCTGTTTGTGCTGGCCGCCAGCCAGACCCGCGACAAGGACGCCCTGACGCAAGACGGCGTGGGCAAGGTGCTGTCGGACCTGGCCGGCATGGGCTTTGAATACATCGTTTGCGATTCGCCCGCCGGCATTGAAAGTGGCGCCCTCATGGCCATGCACTTTGCCGACGAGGCACTGCTGGTGACCAACCCCGAGGTGTCTTCCGTGCGCGACTCTGACCGCATCCTGGGCATGCTGGGCAGCAAGACCAAGCGCGCCATCGAAGGCGGTGAGCCCATCAAGGAACACCTGCTCATCACGCGCTACAACCCCAGCCGCGTGGAAGACGGCCAGATGCTGAGCCTGGAAGACATCCAGGACATCCTGCGCATCAAGCTGATCGGCGTGATCCCTGAATCTGAAGTGGTGCTGCAGTCGTCCAACCAGGGCACGCCCGCCATCCACGCGCAGGGCAGCGATGTGTCTGAGGCGTACAAGGACGTGATCGACCGCTTCCTGGGCCAGGAAAAACCCCTGCGCTTCATCGAGGCAGAAAAGCCCGGCTTCTTCAAACGCCTGTTCGGGAGCAAATAAGCCATGGCTTCCTTCCTCTCTTTTCTCCTGGGTGAGAAGAAAAAAACCGCCAGCGTTGCCAAAGAACGCCTGCAGATCATCCTGGCGCACGAGCGCAACGGCCGCAGCGCCGCCGAGCCCGACTACCTGCCCGCCCTGCAGCGCGAGCTGGTCGCGGTGATCTCCAAGTACGTCAAGATCAACCCCGAAGACCTCAAGGTGCAACTGGAGCGCCAGGACAACCTGGAAGTGCTCGAAGTGAAGATCGAGCTGCCCGACACCGTGCGCTGAACGCCGCACAACGTCAGGCTCCAGGCCCGCCCCGCAGCCCTGCGGCGCGGGCTTTTTTGCGCCCGTGCTGCTGGGCTTGATCGCCAGCGCCCTGACCGAGTCCTTTTTTTGCGCTTGACGAAGGCTGCGGGTTTCGCAGAATCTCTGCGCCTGGGTATTGAAGCTGGCAAGCTTCGACCAGAAGCGCCTTTCACAACACGTTCGATACCCCATGACCATTCCGCGTTGCTCTCCCCAATGGTTCGCTGGCTACGACAAACAATGCGCGTGGCTGAAGTACGGTGCAGATCCTGATTGGATATTGAGCCTTGTTCGCTGCTGGGACACCCCTGGTATCGAACTCGCCATCAGAGTTTCAGATGTCGCGGCCACAAATCTGGACATTCCCGGATATGCCCCGTTCTCCATTGAGGCCGGCCTGAGCGATTCCATGGCGGTGATCAATGGCGTTGGAATGCTGGAACAACATCCACGGCGTAAAGTGGTTTTTCGGGCGGGAAACATGGACTTTGACGATCCATATTCTTTGTTTCTCGTGCGTCGATGGCTGGCCACTGCAAGACCCCCGGTCACCATTCATGTCGGGCAACTGGCCCTGTCATTTCCAGCCGATTCGTCCGCATTGAACGCGCTTTCTGTTCTCGCAACCAAGCAACGGCATTTCGAGAATGCAGTGCTCAGCAACCCTGTGTATGTTCCAGATGCAGCCTGAAATTTCATCCAAACCCACCCGTCTGGGTCGTTAGGTCCAGAGGACTTCCGCATGACAAGTTCGAAGACAGAGATTCTTGAGCAGTTCATCGAAGATGAATCTCTCCATTACCCAAGGGGTGATCAAGGCCCTTATTTCCCGAGCAACCACCACAGAATCACGCCACTGGTGGCACAAGCCTCCAAACTATTGCCACGGGATAGGCGCGTCGATTTGTATTTCCACTTGCTGCGCTTGAACCATTACCCCATGGTGAAGTCAGCCGCCGAATTCGACGTCGTGCTGGAAGCCTATGCGCGTCTCAAGCCATGGTTCCAACGCGGCTACCCCTATTGCTCCATGCCAAGGCCGATGGGGCTCTTTCTCTTTGGCTCGGATGATCATGGTGAGCTTGCTGGAGAAGCAGCGATCACCCATGAGTCGCTTTCGGAACATCTGAAGTTCTGGAGGTATGCAAACTCCTTTTCGCATATGCCGGGCATGCTCAAGAAGCAACAGAAGTTTCTGGAACTCAGCGGCGATTCGGCCCTTCTCGATCGAGTGACGAAGACGCTTCTTCGCATCCATCTCGCAGACGACCTGACCTCCAGTACTTGCCTTTGGTTTTGGTCTTTCATCCTGCTTGCGGTTCAGGGAAAAGGCTCCGGTCAAGTGGTCGTTGAATGGTTGCTTCACGCCGAATGCCCCCCATCCGAGCGAGCTTTCTTTGTGGATAACCTGGCGCGTTACCTGCGCACGTCATCCCGAGAAGACCTGCTTTTGCAGTTCCAGGGTGCGCTCCACACCAGCGCAAATGAGGCCTAGCACGGCGCTCATCTTTGCTTCCTACAGTCACGGGGGGCGGCGCGATGGAGCCGCGCAGCATCGGCTGGCTCCAAGTGGGGCGCCGTGCACACACCCGATCCAGTCGTCTTCACCCTGGCGCTGAACCCTGCCTGTTGCCATTGCTCACTATTGCACTCTGCCTGCCCTCTGGCGTGACGGGTGCATTGGCGCAACAATGCGGCAACTATTGCGGAGGGGCGCATGAACCAATCAACCACCATCAAGTGGGCCGTGCTGGCCCTGGGCTCTTCCGCGCTGGCAGCCTGCGGCGGTTCGGCCGAAAACGACGGCGTCACCATTTCGTTTGGCGGCCCGGGGGCGCCGCCCGCGCAGGTGCAGGTGCCCCAGGCCATGGTGGCCAGGGCCTCGTTGACTGTGCCGATGGTCGAGGTCAGCCTGTCTCCGTCGGACCTGGATTTCCCCAACCCCGAGCGCGGCTTCTACCGCTTTGCGACCGACCCCTCCAAGATCACCGCCACCTCGCTCGCCTACGTGGTGGCAGACGGCCAGCGGCTCGTCTACACCCCGGGCGATTTGAGCGCCTACCGCACGCGGGATTTGCCCAGCAACTACCTCACCAAGCTGAACACGGGCTTTGCCAACCTGCGCAAGCAGGGCCTCAAGGCCGTGGTGCGGTTTGCCTACAACTACCCTGAAACCGAGTCCGACTACCTCAACGCGCAGGACGCCACGCTCTCGCGCGTCAAGCGCCACATCACCCAGCTGCAGCCGGTGCTGCAGGCCAATGCGGATGTGATTGCCGCAGTGCAGGGCGGCTTCATCGGGGCCTGGGGCGAGTGGCATACCTCGTCCAACAAGCTCACCACCCCGGCCAACAAGGCGGCCGTGCGCGATGCGCTGCTGCAGGCCGTGCCCGCCAGCCGCCAGCTGCAGGTGCGCTACCCCGGTGATCTGGCGGCGTGGTTTCCCACGCCACCCACGCTGGAACAATTGCTGGCGCCCAGCCCCACCGCGGCGGCGCGCATTGGCCAGCACAACGACTGCTTCCTGGCCAGCCCTGATGACGTGGGCACCTACTGGGCCAGCACGCCCCAGCAGTCTGCCGCGCTGCGCACCTATGCCCAGCAAGCCAGCGCCACCACGGGCGCGGGGGGTGAAACCTGCGCCCCACCCGTGGCGGCCCAGGCCCGCATGACCTGTGAGGACATTCTGCGCGAGGGTGCGGCGTACCACATGACCTACCTGAACCGCGACTACTACGAAGGCTTCTTCGCCCAGTGGCAGGCGGGCGGCTGCATGGCGGAGGTGTCGCGCAAGCTGGGCTACCGGTTGCAGCTGCAGACCGTGACACACGGGGCCGTGGCCACGCCGGGCGGTTCGCTGGCCTGGCAGGTGGCCCTCAGTAACCAGGGCTGGGCCCGGCCGCTGAATGTGCGCAATCTGGCGCTGTACTTGGTCAGCGCCACCAACGAAGCGACGGTGCTGCCCCTGGCGGGCACCGATCTGCGCCAGGCCAGCCCCGGCGAGCCGCTGCAATGGGCAGGCGAGGTCACCCTGCCCGCCACCCTGGCCCCCGGCAGCTACCGCGTACACATCGGTGCGCCCGATGCTGCCAGCGCACTGGCCGCCACCCCCGCCTATGCCGTGCGCTTTGCCAATGCCGACAACGTCGTGACGGGCGTGCAGTGGCAGGCGAGCACGGGGCGGCTGGCGTTGGGGACGACCCTGCAGGTGCAGTGACAGGGTTTGAAGCAAAAATAGCCGTCAGCGCTTACGGAATCAGCGCAGGCAGCTATTGAATCAATAGCAAGGCAAAAGAGGGGCGTGCCCTACAGCGGGTGCTCGGTATAAAACTTGCCACCGTGGTATAGCAGGGGCGAAGCACCTTCGCGGTGTTCGCAGCGTTCCACCTCGCCCACAAAGATGGTGTGGTCGCCCTCTTTGTACTGGCTGCGGTTGAAGCATTCAAACGTGGCAGCGGCACCGGCCAGCAACGGGGCGCCGTTGATGCCGGGGCGGTGTTCCACGCCGGCCCAGCGGTCAATGCCGCGCGTGGCAAAGCGTTCCGCCAGGGCTTTTTGGTCAGCAGCCAGCACATGGATGGCGTAGTGCGAGCCATTGGCAAACGCGGGCATGCTGCTGGCGCCGTGCGACAGGCTCCACAGCACCAGCGGGGGCTCCAGCGACACCGAGTTGAACGAACTGGCCGTGAGCCCGACCAGCTCGCCCGCCGCATTGCGGGCGGTGACGATGGTCACGCCCGTGGCAAACATGCCCAGCGCGTTGCGGAATTCGCGCGAGGAAAAGCTGGGCGGCAGTGCCAGGGCAGGGCGGGGCAGGGGGCTGTTCACAAAGTTCGGGCGCGGGGCCGGCATCAAAGGGGGATGGAACTATTATGGAGTGCCACCTGCGCGCGCGTGCGGCGCAGGCAACCCGGCACTCTTTTTTGTATGGCTTTGCTTCCCACTTTCTCTATCCTGGGCTCCGGCCCCACGGTGCTGATGCTGCACGACGCTGACGGCGATTACCTGACCTTTGCCCCCCAAGTGGAGATGCTGGCCAGCGCAGGCTACCGCGCCGTGGCGTGGAACATGCCCGGGTATGGGCACAGCGCGCCGATTGAGCCCTACACCTTCAAAGGCCTGGCGCAAAGCTGCGTGGCACTCATCGAGGCCCTGCAGTGCGGCCCGGTCACCCTGGTGGGCCACGGCATGGGCGCCATGCTGGCCCTGGAAGTGGCTGTGCGCCGCGCCGAAGTGGTGAACCGCCTGGTGCTGTGTGCCGGCGGCCCGGCGCTCGATGCCCAGGCCGTGCAGGACTGGCTGGCCCCGCGCGAGCGGGCGCTGGATGCCGCGCAGCAGCCGGGCGGCAGCATGCAGCAGCTGGCGCAGACCCTGGTGCCCCAGTGCATTGGCCCCGGCGCCTTGCCCGAAGGCGTGCGCCTGGCCGAACACGCGCTGGCGCAAGTGCACCCCGCCACCTACCGCCGCGCCTTGCAGGCCATGCAGGGTTTTGACCGCTGGGCTCAGGCCTGGGTGAACGTGCACACCCCCACCTTGCTGGTGGGTGGTGAGGCCGACCATTGCACACCGCCTGCCGCGCTGGAGGCCCTGGCCCAGCTGATGCCCGATGCCCGGCATCTGAGCCTGCCGCACGTCGGCCACTGGCCGCAGCTGGAAAACCCCGAAGCGTTCGACGCGGCACTGCTCGACTTCCTGGCCAAGCAGCGGGTGCTGCATTGAACGCCGCCGCACCAACGCCAGCCCCCGCATCTGCCGTGCGCTGGCTGGGTTTCACCTTGCTGGCCGCGGGCTGTGTGGCCGCCGCGTGGTGGGGGCCTGCCCGACTGTGGCCCACCACGGCGGCGCCCGATGGGGTGTATGGCCGGGCGGGCGATGGGCCCTCGGGCTTGGCGCTGCTGTCTGCCCAGGCTGAGAAGGGGGCCTTGCAGGCCGATGTGCCACGCCCGGCCAGTGCTGCCAGCCCTCCCAGCCCAGCTTCCCCGCCGGTCACTGCGGTCGCAGAGCCTTTTGTGCCCGAGGTGGCCGAGGCCGCCTGCACCACGCTGCTGCCGCGCTTGCCCGGGCTGTCGCGCGCGCAGTGCGTGGCCACCCGGTTGCAGGCCAGTGGTGCCTTGTCGCGCCAGGGGGCGCCGCTGTATTGGCGGGATGTGCCGACGCACGCCGGTGCTGCCGCCAAAGGCCAGCCCGACGCAGAGCCGCTGCGTGTGCTGGTGGTGGGCGCCATGCATGGCGACGAGCTCACCGCCGCATCGCTGGCCCTGCGCTGGATTGGCATGGCAGCGGCCGAAGGGGCGGTGGACGCGGGCGAGCCAGCGCCCGTGCACTGGCGCTTCATCCCCGTGCTGAACCCCGACGGCCTGCTGGCCCCCAAACCCACGCGCGTGAATGCGGGCGGCGTGGACCTGAACCGCAACTTCCCCACGCCCGGCTGGGCCGAGGAAGCGCCGGTGTACTGGGAAAAGCGCACCCGCAAGGACCCACGCCGCTGGCCTGGCCACACGCCGCTGTCCGAGCCTGAATCGCGCTTTTTGCACCAGCAGATGGACCAGTTCCAGCCGCAACTGGTGGTCAGCATCCACGCGCCCTACGGCGTGCTGGACTTTGACGGCCCCCACGACCCGCCCCTGCGGCTGGGCCGCCTGCGCATGGACAAGCTGGGCGTGTTCCCCGGCTCGCTGGGGCATTACGGCGGGCTGCACCGGGGCGTGCCGGTGGTCACTATCGAGCTGGAGCACGCCCTGCGCATGCCGCCCGATGCCGAAGTGCGCGCCATGTGGCGTGACCTGCGCCACTGGATGAACACCCGGCTGCTGGATGGCGCCGACGCTGTGTCCGGGGTGAAGCCACCCGGCCTGCAGCGTTGATCAGGCCTGGTTTTGAATGAAATCGGGCTCTGGCGCTGATGTAGAAAGCGCCAGAAGCTCTTATTTTGGTAGCAAAAAGTGCGCAGCCTGTGCCACGGCCTGCGCATCCGCCTGCACCGCACCGGGCGGCCCGCCCTTGCCCCACAGGGCGCCGCCCCAGGGCATGGACAGGAACTTGGCGCACAGCTCTACCGAGTCGATCATCGGCTGGGCCTTGGCGCGGTCGCCGCTGGTGGTGATGAGGAATAGCGACTTGGCGGCCATCTGTTCCTTGAAGGGCAGGCCAGGCACGCGCATCCAGCCGCTCCAGTGATCCAGATAAGTCTTGAGCGGCGAAGGAATGCTGAACCAGTACACGGGCGACACGAACACGATGTGCGTGGCCGCCAGCGTGGCGTCGAGCAGGGTTTTCAGATCGCCCTCGGGCGCGGGGTAGGTGCCCACGGTGTGGCGCAGGTCCACAAACGGCGGCAGGCTCATGCGCGCCAGGTGGTGCCAGGTTTGCACCGTGCCCGCGGGCAGCGCGGCGGCGGCCTGCTGGGCCAGCCACTCGGTGTTGCCCAGGTGCCCGCTTTCGCGGGTGGATGTGGTGAGAAAGAGGTAATGCGGTGTGGTGTTCGACATGCCGCCGATGGTAGCGGCGGCATGCCGAGTGCGTCGTAGCTAGGCCGCCACGGTACCGCGCACCGCGCGCGGGGCCTGCACGCCCAAAAAGCCGAAGTTCATCGCGGGCACTTCGCCGCTGAGCAGCTCGGCCATGGCCTTGCCCGAGCCTGCGCCGTGCGTCCAGCCCAGCGTGCCGTGGCCTGCATTCACCCACAGCTTGCCCACGCGTGTCTGGCCGATGAAAGGGATGTTGGTGGGCGTGGCGGGGCGCAGGCCCGTCCAATATTGCGGGTTGCCGCCTTCTTCGGGTGTGCGGGTGTCGCACACGCCGGGCAGAATTTCGGCAATGCGGCGCGACAGCATGTGGCAGCGGGCGCGGGCCACGGGGCTGTCCAGGCTCATGTCAAAGCCGCCCAGCTCAATGGTGCCGGCCACGCGCAGGACGTTGCCCAGGCGGCTCATGGCGATCTTCTTGCCGTCGTCGATGGTGGAGACCATGGGCGCGCCTTCGGGCCTGAGCAGCGGGAAGGTGGCGCTGTAGCCCTTGCCGGGGTAAATGGGCAAGTCCACGCCCACCGTGCGCAGCAGCGGCGCGCTGTACGAGCCGCAGGCCACCACAAAGGCATCGCCTTTGAGGATGAAGTCTTTTTGGCCTCCAGCGCCCGTGTTGCGAGCGATAACAGCTACAGAATCAATAGCATCGCCAATCTTGTTCAGGCGCAGCACATCGTGCCCGTACAGGAACTGCGCACCCCGCGCGGCGCAGCGGCGGGCCAGCTCTTGCGTGAACACGCGGGCGTCGCCGCTTTCGTCGGTGCTGGTGTAGGTGCCGCCGGTGATCTTGTCGCCATAGGCTTTGAAGGCGGGCTCAATTTTGAGCAGCTCATCGCGGCTGACCAGGCGGCGCTGCACGCCGAATTTGCGCATCAGCTCCACGGCGTGGCCTGCGGCGTCAAACGATTTCTGGTCGGTGTAGAAGTGCGCGATGCCGCGTTCGAGGCGGTTGTATTCAATGCCGGTGCTGGCCACCAGGTCCTTGAGGGCCGCGTGGCTGTAGGCGCCCAGGGCCACAATCTGCTGCACGTTGCGCTCAAACGCCGTGTCGTTGCACTGCGCCAGGAACTTCAGGCCCCAGCGCCACTGGTCCCAGTCGAGCTGCGGGCGAAACAGCAGCGGCGCTTCTTTGTCGAACATCCACTTGAGCGCCTTGAGCGGCGCTTCGCGGTTGGCCCAGGGCTCGCAATAGCTCACGGAGATCTGTGCCGCGTTGGCGAAGCTGGTTTCAAGGGCAGCGTCGGGTTGGCGATCGACGACGACGACCTCATGCCCGCGTTCGAGCAGGTGCCACGCTGTGCTGATGCCGATGATGCCGGCGCCGAGGACTATGGTTTTCATGAGGGCGCAGTGTGCGACACATTGCGCTGAACAAAAAGCAAAATTAAACTTAATCAAAATTCATCAGGGCAGCTAATGTTGGGCTGCCTGTTTTCCGTCCCTTTTGCAGCGTTTCAGCCATGAGCACTTACGACCCCGCCGCCCTCGAATGCCTTGCCGCCATCGTGGAGGAGGGCGGCTTTGAGCGCGCTGCCCAGCGCCTGAACGTGACCCAATCCGCCGTGTCGCAACGCCTGCGCGCGCTGGAGGCGCAGGTGGGCTCGGTGCTCATCGTGCGCAGCCGCCCGCTCAAGCCCACCAGCGCGGGCCAGTTGCTGCTCAAGCACACCAAGCAGCTGCGCCTGCTGCGCGCCGACCTGGAGCGCGACCTGCAGGAGCTGGCCCCCAGCGCCCCGGGGGGCTCGCGCGAAGACGAGCGCATTTCCATCGCCATCAATGCCGACAGCATTGCCACCTGGGCCATGGGCGCGCTGCACGACCTGGTGCGCCAGCGCCTGCCCCTCGAAATCATCACCGATGACCAGGATTTCACCCAGGAATGGCTGCGCTCAGGCCAGGTGCTGGGCTGTGTCACCACGCTCAAGCAGGCGCTGCGCGGCTGCAAGATGGTGCCGCTGGGCGCCATGCACTATGTGGCGGTGGCCTCGGCCGACTTTGCCCGCAAGCACCTGCCCCAGGGGCTGACGCCGCACAACTTTCGCGATGTGTCGTTCCTGTCGTTCAACCGCAAGGACGACATGGCCGCCGAATTCGTGGCGCGCACCTTTGGGCTCAAGCGCGTGGCGCTGAACCACCTGTTCGTGCCCAGCACCGAAGGGCAGATGCGCGCCGTGTCGGCAGGCTGGGGCGTGGGTGTGATGCCCGAGCTGCTGGCCCGGGGCCCGATTGCCGATGGCAGCCTGGTGGATTTGGTGCCGGGGCATTTCCTGCCCATCCAGCTGTACTGGCACTGCTGGAATCTGGAGTCGGAGCTGCTGGACGCACTGACGGAAGCCCTGAAGGCGACGGCGGCCAACACGCTGGTGACCTGAGCGGCTGGCCTGCACTGGCTCGCATCCGTACGCATGGGTCTGTCGGCGAAACGACGGTAAAGACGTGAACGCAGTAGTTGTAATGCAACTACTGCATTTGTTTTTTTACCGTAATGGATAAGATGCGTGCCATGTCGACGCCGCCCACCAAAGTTTCTTTCAAAGAGCAGATGCACCTCGCCCGTGAGGAAGCCATTCTGCAAGCCACCTGCCGCCTGCTGGGCGAAAAGGCGTATGACGCCATGACCATGGACGACGTGGCCAATGCGGTCGGCATCGCCAAGGCCAGCCTCTACAAGCACTTCAGCAGCAAGGAAGAGTTGTGCAGTGCAGCCATGGTGCAGATTCTGTCGAGAGTACGCACTTACCTCGATGGGCTTGCCGCAGAGATGCCGCCTGTGGAAAAGCTGCAGGCGCTGGTGCGCTGGTCGCTGGAGCGGCTCATCACCAACGAGATGCCACTGCTGCCCAGCCGCAACTCCAGCCTGCGCGCCGTGCTCATGGCCAACAAGGATTACCTCAATGGACTGGTCACTGTCAGCGACCAGATCGGGGAATGGATCGTGCAGGCCCAGGGCCAGGGCTTGATCAACCCCACCTTGCCGCCCCTGGTGGTGCTGTACACCCTGTACGCCCGCGCGTGCGATCCGGTGGTCACCTTCCTCAAGGATGGCGGCCAGTACTCGGACGCCGAGATCGTGGAGTTGGTGGTGCGCACCTGTTTTGACGGGCTGTCGGCACGCTGATCCTTGGGCCGCCGCCTGGCGGTTGCGTGCGCGACCAACAAAAAAAGCCCGGCATGCCGGGCTTTTTTGCGGGAATCGCTGAGCGCGATGGGCTTATCGGGGCAGGATGACCTTGTCCACCACGTGGATCACGCCGTTGCTGGTGAACACGTCGGTAGCCACGACGTTGCTGGAGCGGCCGCGCTGGTCGGTGATGGCCAGGCTGGCGTTGACGGTAAAGGTTTGCCCCTGCACGGTGGGGATGGCGCTGCCCACGGGCACTTCGGCCTTCAGCACACGGCCGGACACCACATGGTAGGTGAGTACCGAGGTGAGCAAAGCGGTGTCGGCCAGCAAGGCTTCCTTGGTCACGCCCAGTTCGGCCAGCAAGGCGGCGAATGCGGCGTTGGTGGGGGCAAACACGGTGAACGGGCCCTGGCCCTGCAGCGTGGGCACCAGCCCGGCTGCGGCCACGGCTTCGACCAGGATGCTGAAATCAGGCAGCGCCGAGGCGGTGGCCACGATGTCCTTGTCGGCGGGCAGCAGCACGCGGTCCAGCAAGTGCACCACGCCGTTGCTGGCCTGGATGTCGGTTGCCGTGATGTTGCTCACGCGGTTGCGCCCGTCGGTGACCTTGAGACCGCCAGTGGCCTCGATCTTTAAGAAACCGCCAGCCAGCGGGGTGATGGCCTTGCCCACGGGTACATCGGCGCGTGCAACCCGGCTGCTCAGCACGTGGTAGCTCAGCACGGCCGTCAGCAGGGGCTTGTTGGCCAGCAATGCTTCTTTGGTCACGCCCAGTTCGCTGAGCAGCGCGGCAAAGGCGGCATTGGTGGGTGCAAACACGGTCAGCGAACCGGTGCTCAGGTTCTGTGCCAGCCCGGCGGCGACCACGGCCTCGACCAGGATGCTGAGGTCGGGGTTGCTCTGGGCGATTTCGACAATGTTGCGCTGGGGCTCGTCATCGCCCCCGCCGCAGGCTTGCAGCAGGGTGGTGCCAGCGCCCAGCGCGGCGGTCATCAAGATGGTGCGGCGGTTCAACAGGGTGTTCATGGGTATCTCCAGGTCAGGTAGGGCTTGGGCCGTGTGGGTATCGGGTTACTTGGGCATCAGCACGGTGTCGATCGCATGGATCACCCCGTTGCTGGCGGCTACATCGGTGGCGATGACCTTGGACTGGTCCACCATCACTCCACCGCTGGTGGCCACGGTCAGCTCCTGCCCCTGCACCGTCTTCACCTTGCCTGCCATGACGTCCTTGGCCATCACCTTGCCGGGCACCACGTGGTACGTCAGCACCTTGGTCAGTGCGGCCTTGTCAGCCAGCAGGCCATCCAGCGTGGCCTTGGGAATCTTGGCAAAAGCTTCGTCAGTGGGCGCAAACACCGTGAACGGGCCTGGGCCCTTGAGGGTGTCCACCAGACCAGCCGCCTGCACTGCGGCCACCAGTGTCTTGAAGTTGCCTGCCTTGACCGCGGTATCCACGATGTCTTGGGCCAGGGCGTTGAAGGTGGCGCCTGCAGTCAGGGCCAGAGCAATCAGTGTCTTCTTCATGGTCGTTCCTCTCTGAATCGGTGGGAAGTGACACGCCAGGATGGGCGCAGCGCGAATTTATAACCAAATGGTTCGAATGTAAACCGTGTGGTTTTAAAAAAACTGATTGGTATTTTCCAGGCGGAAGCTGAGCACAGGCAAAAAAAAGCCCCGCCAGGGCGGGGCTTGATGAGGCGCAGGGCCGTCGCTCAGCGAACGATCAGCAGCGGCACCTTGCAGTGGGCCAGCACTTGCGTAGTGACCGAGCCGACCACCAGCGTGGCCAGTGCGCCGTGGCCGTGGGAGCCCATCACCAGCAGGTCGAACTTGCCGGTGTCTGCCACCTTGGCGATGGTTTCGCCCACGGGACCCACCTTGTACATGCGCTTGGCTTCCACGCCATGGCGGCCGAGGAACTTGGCCACCGGAGCCATGATCTTGTCGGCTTCTTCAGCGTGGTAGCTGTCCACCACTTCCTTGCCCAGGGCAGCGCGTGCACGGGTGGGCAGGGGCGACTGCACCGTCAACACCGTGTAGCTGTGGCTGGTGCCCAGCAGGTCTTCGTGGGTGGCCAGATAGGCCAGCATCTTCTTGGTGTAGGCGCTGCCGTCGACAGCAAGCAGAATGTTCATGAAAAGCTCCAGGTTGATGTTGTTCAGACTAATGCGCGCAGGCGGTTGTTGTCTTGACCTGGGTCATATTTTTCGTCGTGCGCCGCCAAAAGGCCCTTGCAGAGGGCGAGGGCCTTTGCTCCCGATCATACGGTGAGGCAGAGCTGGCTCTGAAAGGTGGCCTGTTCCCCCTTGCTGGCATACCCCAGCGGGTTGGCCACCACCCGGCATTGCCAGGCTTTCTGGGTGGCTGGTTCGGTGCCGCTCACCGTGTAATCGCTGGGCGCATGCAGGTGGCCGTGCAGCCACAGCTGAGCGTGGGGCAGCAGGTGGTCCAGTGCATTGCAAAAGCCTGCGGTACCGGGCACCAGGCCGTAGCGAGGGTCTGCGCTGCGCAGGCTGGGGGCAAAGTGCGTGACGGCCACGGTGGGCCCTGCGAACGGCGTGCTCAACGCCGCTTGCAACCATTCCTGGCAAGCCAGGGCTTGCGCGCGCATGGGTTCGGCCAGAAAAGCTTCACCGCTGCGGGTTCCGCCGGTTTTGCGCAGGTAGAAGTTGGCAGCCCTGAATGCCTTGTCGCGCAGCTGCAGGCGCCGGGTGAGCGAGTCGGTTTGTTCGTGGTCGGCCAGCGCATCGAAGTCGCTCCAGAGTGTGGTGCCCACAAAGCGCACCTGGTCCAGCACCAGGGTTTCGCGCTCCAGCCAGGCAATCCCCAGCTTGTCGCAGGTGCGGCGCAGCCGCTGGTGGGCTTCGTCAAAGTCCTGGGCGTCGTACTCATGGTTGCCCGGCACGAAGAGCACGGGTGTGGGCCAGGCGCCCCATTGGGGTAATGGCGAAAACCGGGCCAGGCCGAAATCTTCATCGCCCAGCTGGCCGCCTTCCTGGTAGGAACCAATGTCGCCCGCCAGCACCAGTACATCGGCGCCCGGCGCGGGCTCTGGCACAAAGTGGGGATGGGCTTCCAGGTGGAGGTCGGACAGCAGCTGAATCTTCATGGGTGCAGTGTAGGCCGTGAGGGCTTTTGAACAGGTTCTCAGGCGTGCTGTGGGCCAGCTGGTGTTGTCAGTCACGAAACATGCTGCGGGCTGATCGGGCCAGGGCATGCAGCAGCCACTCCATGGCCTTTTCTTGCGGCCCGCGTCGGCGCCACAGGGCATCCACGTGCACGGCAGGCACATTCAGCGGCAGGGGGCGTTGCACCAGTTTGTCGGCAATGCCCGTCACCGGGATGAAATGCCGTGGCAGCACGGTCAGCAGGTCTGAACCCACCACCACCCGGCCCGCCGTGAAGAACTGGTTGACGGTGATGACCACCCGCCGGGTGCGCCCGAGCGAGGCCAGGGCTTCGTCAATGAAACCAAACGGCCGACCGGAAAAGCTGACCAGCATGTGCCGCGCTGCGCAGTAGGTGTCGAGGCTCAACTCGCCCGTGGCCAGCGGATGCCCCTGGCGCATCACACACATGTACTCGCCGTCGTACAGGCGGCGGCTGTCGTAGGCCACGGCCCCGCCCGATTGGGCGCGGGCAGTCAGGTCGGCTAGGGCTGCAGGGAAGTAGCCCACACCCATGTCGGCAGACTCTTCGTCCAGCAGCCGCCTGGGGTCGCGGGTGGTGAGCGGCAAGACCCGCACGGAGATGCCCGGCGCCTCGCGTTCAATGATTTGCACCAGCGGCGGCACCAGCGTGGCGGCCGTCGCGTCGGCCATGGCCAGCACAAAGGTGGATGTGGCCGTGGCGGGTTCAAAGTTGCCGGGCGCCAGGGACTCCTGCAGCAGCGCCAGCGCATCGCGCACGCTGGGCCACAGTGCCAGCGCCCTGGGGGTAGGCTCCACCCCCTGGCCGCTGCGCACCATCAACTCGTCTCCCACCACCTCGCGCAGGCGGCGCATGGCGTTGCTCACGGCGGGCTGGGTGATGGAAAGCTTGTGCGCTGCCTTGGTCAGACTGCGCTCCGCCATCACTTCATCGAACACCCGCAGCAGGTTCAGATCGAGAGAGCGAAAGTTCAGATGCGAGGTCATCTTTCAATCATCACTGATATGAATGTAGAAAATTCAAAATATAAATTTGAATAGATAAAGGGTAAACCCTAAGATTCATGCATTCGCCCGGCAATCTCGCCAAAAGCGTTTGAAAAGGGACTACCAAAATGACCAGCTTCGCATACGTTGATTACCCCACTGAACACCCTGGCGTGGTTCGCGCTGAAAACGCCGCCGCCGCCATCAAGGACATTGCGCACAATTTCGACGGTGCGCGCGGTGCTGCTTCGTTGCTTCTGGCTGCGGTGGTTTCGGCGTTGATGGTGGTGGCCAACCAGGTGATCGACACCTGGAGCGAAGGCCACCTGCTGGCCGCCTGGATGGTGCTGTGGGTGGTGGCGTTTGCCGCTTTGGCCCTGCTGACCCTGCCCGCACGCCGCATGGCCGTTGCCCTGCGCGCTGGCACCCAGGCTTGGGCTGAGCGCCGTCGCCGCGCTGCCGAAGACGCACGCACATGGCAAGTGGCGATGCAAGACCCACGCGTCATGGCTGAACTGAACCACGCCATGGGCATTGCCACCGTGCAGGACGTTCGCCGCTACTACTGATCCATCAGGAAGGGCAGCACCAACACTGCCACTTTCTGTAAAAAGCCATGGTCGCCTTGAGCGTCCATGGCTTTTTTCATGGGCCCGTGGAATCGAGCCGAAACGCCGAGGCCGGGTCTTCCCCATGGAGTTCAGCGCTGCCTGGATAAGGGTTCAATACGCCATAAAAAAAAGCTGACCCACCGCAAGGTGGGGCAGCTTTTTGGCTGGGCAGCCCAACGTGGGCTGCCGTGTGTTGGACTATCTGCTTACGCAGCCAAACGCTTTTCGAGTTGAGCCTTGGTGTCCAGCAGCGCTTGAGGGAGGTGATACGCCAGCTGCTCGAAGTGGGCCGTGTGCAGCTTGAACTCTTCGGCCCAGGCGGCCTTGTCGATGCTGGTCACTGCGGCGAACTGCTGGGCGCTGAAATCCAGACCCGTCCAGTTGATCTCTGCATATTGTGGTGCCACGCCGAACATGGTTTCCTGGCCTTGTGCCTGGCCTTCGATGCGGTCGATCATCCACTTGAGCACGCGCATGTTGTCACCGTAGCCGGGCCAGACGAGCTTGCCTGCCTCGTCCTTGCGGAACCAGTTCACGCAGAACACCTTGGGCAGCGCCTTGCCGGTGGCGGCGATTTGGCCTTCCATGTTCAACCAGTGCTGGAAGTAGTCGCTCATGTTGTAGCCGCAGAAGGGCAGCATGGCGAACGGGTCGCGGCGCACCACGCCCTGGGCGCCAAAAGCGGCGGCGGTGGTTTCACTGCCCATGGTGGCAGCCATGTAAACGCCTTCCATCCAGCTGCGTGCTTCGGTCACCAGCGGCACCGTCGTGGAGCGGCGGCCACCGAAGATGAACGCTTCAATGGCCACGCCGTTGGCGTCATCCCACTGGGGGTCCAGCGCGGGGTTGTTCGTGGCGGCCACAGTGAAGCGCGAGTTGGGGTGCGCAGCCTTGGCGCCGGTTTCCTTGGCGATCTGGGGAGTCCAGTCCTTGCCTTGCCAGTCGATCAGGTGATCGGGCAGCTTGCCGGTGTCCTTTTCCATGCCTTCCCACCACACGTCGCCGTCATCGGTCAGGGCCACGTTGGTGAAGATCACGTCCTTGTCCAGGCTGCGCATGCAGTTGGGGTTGGTGTGCATGTTGGTGCCGGGGGCCACGCCAAAGTAACCCGCTTCGGGGTTGATGGCGACCATCTTGCCGTCGGCGTTGGGCTTGATCCAGGCGATGTCGTCACCGATGGTGGTGACCTTCCAGCCGGCAAAACCAGCTTCTGGCGGCACCAGCATCGAGAAGTTGGTCTTGCCGCAGGCGCTGGGGAAGGCCGCTGCCACGTGGTACTTCTTGCCTTCGGGGTTTGTGACGCCCAGGATCAGCATGTGCTCGGCCAGCCAGCCCTGGTCGCGACCCATGGTGGACGCGATGCGCAGGGCCAGACACTTCTTGCCCAGCAGCGCATTGCCGCCGTAGCCCGAGCCGTAGGACCAGATTTCACGTGTTTCTGGGTAGTGCACGATGTACTTGACCTTGGGGTTGCAAGGCCAGCTGGTGGTGTCTTTCTCGCCAGCGGCCAGGGGCGCGCCCACGGTGTGCATGCAGGGCACGAACTCGCCTTCCACGCCCAGCACGTCGTACACGGCCTTGCCCATGCGGGTCATCAGGCGCTGGTTCACGGCCACGTAGGCGCTGTCGGTCAGCTCCACGCCAATGTGGGCGATGTGGCTGCCGAGCGGGCCCATGCTGAAGGGCACCACGTACATGGTGCGGCCCTTCATGCAGCCGTCGAACAACGGCTGCAACGTGGCGCGCATTTCAGCGGGATCCATCCAGTTGTTGGTGGGGCCGGCGTCTTCCTTCTTGGCCGAGCAGATGTAGGTGCGGTCTTCCACGCGGGCCACGTCCGATGGGTCGGACCAGGCCAGGAAGCTGCCGGGGCGCTTGGCGGGGTTGAGCTTCTTGAAGGTGCCGGCCTGGACCAGTTGCTCGCACAGGCGGTCGTACTCTTCCTTGGAGCCGTCGCACCAGTAGATGCTGTCGGGCTTGCACAGGGCTGCCATATCGGCCACCCAGGCCAGCAGGCGCGGGTTTTTGACGTAAGCGGGGGCGTTGAGATTCAGGCCCTGCATGGTGGGTGCGTTCATCGGGAGCTTCCTAAGTTGAAAAAACGGTTTTCCAAAGGAAGCGAACCGGGCGGTTCACGACGGCAAAGACCTGGCGCAATTGCGATGCTGAGCGCTGCCTTTGAAAAAACGGCTTTTCGACGGAGAGCTCCGCAAATGCCGCCTTCACAAGCACTTGCAGGCCCTGCGCCTGTGCTCAGTCGGCGGGCAGAACATGCGAAGGCCCCACGGGTTGGAGGCGTCTCCACGCATTCCGCGGGTCGGCTGGGATGACGATTTTATGAATCTGCCGCCAATTTGTCTGTCAGACTCGGGTCAAAACAATGCAAAAATTGCATGGGGTTATGCGTGATTATTGCAGCCGCCCCAGCAAGCCCTTGTCTTGATCAGCGGGCCAGAGTGGCGTTCCATCGCTCAAATCCGGCCTTGCGCAGGGCGCATGCGGGGCAGGTGCCGCAGCCGTAGCCCCAGGCGTGGCGCTCTTCGCGCACCCCGTGGTAGCAGGTGTGGGATTGCTCCAGCACGATGTCCACCAGCGTGTCGCCGCCCAGGGTGCGAGCCAGGTCCCAGGTCTGGGCCTTGTCCAGCCACATCAGCGGGGTCTCGATGGTGAAGCGCTGGCCCATGCCCAGCGACACCGCCACCTGCAAGGCCTTGAGGGTGTCGTCACGGCAGTCGGGGTAGCCGGAGAAGTCGGTCTCGCACATGCCGCCCACCAGGGTGTGCAGACCGCGCCGGTAGCCGACGGCCGCCGCCAGCTGGAAGAACAGCAGGTTGCGGCCCGGCACGAAGGTGTTGGGCAGGCCTGCAGCGGTCATCTGGATTTCGGTCTCGCTGGTCAGGGCCGTGTCGCTGATGTGGCCGAGCACGCTCAGATCCAGCATGTGGTCGTCCCCGAGCTTGCTGCTCCACTGCGGGAACTGGCTCCGCATGGCTTCGAGCACCGCGTGGCGCGCCTGAAGCTCCACATGGTGGCGCTGGCCGTAGTCAAAGCCGATGGTCTCGACATGCGCAAACTGGCTCAGCGCCCACGCGAGGCAGGTGGTGGAGTCCTGTCCGCCAGAAAACAAGACGAGTGCGTGGCCAGAGCGCATGGGGGAATCCTTCCGAAAAAGCGGGGTGCAGACGAAAAAAAGCCCCGCAGTGCGGGGCTGGTGGGATGGGCGTGGGCAATGCCTCAGGCCATCTTCACGGCAATGAATGCCAGCAGGAACATCATGATGCCGCCCACCACGGGGAGCACCACGGGCATGGCGGAGACCACGTTTTCCACGGGGTCAGACGATGGCTCGGAAGAGTTGTGCGAGGTGTGATCCGACATGGTGATTGCTCCAATGCTGAAAGTTGGCCGATTCTAGCGGTTCTGCCACGGGGTTGCGTGCTCTGCCGCGTGGCGCTCACATGAGCGCGGCTTCCATGCCGGCGGTGCGCAACTGGTCCAGCACCTGCTCGACGTGGGATTTACCCCGCGTTTGCAGCACCAGCTCAATCTCCACATTCTGTGCGGCCAGCATGGTGAAGGCGCGCTGGTGGTGCACTTCCTCGATGTTGGCGCCTGCGTCGGCCACGGTGGCGGTGATGCGCGCCAGCACGCCGGGCACATCGCGTGCACTGACCTTGATGCGCGCCAGGCGCCCCGAGCGCACCATGCCGCGCTCGATGATGGCGGCCAGCAGCAGTGGGTCGATGTTGCCGCCGCACAGCACCAGGCCCACGCGCTTGTCCTGGAAGCGTTCGGGGTAGCGCAGCAGCGCTGCCAGCCCTGCGGCGCCCGCGCCTTCCACCAGGGTTTTCTCAATCTCCAGCAGCATCAGCACGGCCTGCTCGATGTCGCCCTCATCCACCAGCACCAGGTCGTCCACCAGGCGCTTGACGATCTCCTGCGTGATCTTGCCCGGCGTGCCCACGGCAATGCCCTCGGCTATTGTTGATGTGCCCTGCGGGTGGTGCGTGCCCTTCACCGCGTTGACCATGGCCGGAAAGCGCGCAGTCTGCACGCCGATGACTTCAATGTCCGGCTTGATCGCCTTGGCCGCCGTGGCCACGCCCGAAATCAGCCCGCCGCCGCCCACGGCGATGACCAGCGTGTCGAGGTCGGGCACGGTCTGCAGCATCTCCAGGCCCAGCGTACCTTGGCCCGCTGCCACCGCCTCGTCGTCGTAGGGGTGCACAAAGGTCAGGCCCTGCGTGTCCGACAGCATGTAGGCGTGGGCGCGGGCCTCTTCCAGCGTGTCGCCGTGCAGTACGACTTCGGCGCCAAAGCCCCGCGTGCGCTCCACTTTCACACCCGGCGTGAAGCGCGGCATCACGATGACGGCGCGCAAGCCCAGGCGCTGCGCGTGGTAAGCCACCCCCTGCGCGTGGTTGCCCGCGCTCATGGCGACCACGCCATGCGCTCGCTCTTCGGCTGTGAGCAGCGTGAGCTTGTTGCAGGCCCCGCGCTCCTTGAACGAAGCGGTGAACTGCAGGTTCTCGAACTTGAGGAACACCTGCGCGCCCACGATCTGCGAGAGCGTTCGGGATTCCACACACGGCGTGTCCAGCACCTGGCCTTGTAGGCGCAGTGCGGCATCCTGGATGTCTTGAAGGGTGATCATGTGCGGCATTGTGGCAATAAATGTCGCACGGCGAGATCCATTTTTGCGGTACACGCCTCACGCCTACATTCGCTGCACTGGCGGGTGGCGATGTAAAGTAACAAAGCGTATCGTCGCGAGACATTGCAGCAGCCAGGGCCGCTGTCCCGGAAAAAGCCCGAGCACCAGGATTTTTTTGACCATGCACCCAGAACGCCAGCGCAAGATCCGTGAGCTGTTCGACGATTACATCGAGATGTACGCCGCACGGGACGACCGGCTCACCGCGCGCTTCAGCCAGAGCTTCACCGGATACTCCGGCAGCGGCAGTCGGCTGATCCGTGACCGCGAGGAATGGGTGCGCATCACACGGCAGGACTTTGCGCAGGTGCCTGGCCGCATCCGCATCGAAATGCTCGATCTTGCGCTGCAGGACCTGTGCAACGACGTCGTTGCCGCGACCGCCTGCTTCCACATCCACCTGCCCAATGGTGGGTACCAGCTGTCGCAGGAGGTGGCGCGGCTGGTGCTGATCTTCCGTCTGGAAGGTGCTGATTGGCTGATCGCGCACTGCAGCTATTCCATCCCGTACCAAAGCGTGCAGGATGGTGAAGTGTTCCCCCTCCAAAGTCTGAAGGAGCAAAACAGTGCATTGCAGGCCCTGGTGGCCGAGCGCACCCAAGCGTTGCAAGAAAGCCAGGCCCTGTACCGCCTGCTCACCGAAGACGCACAGGACGTGCTCTGGCGCACGGACAGCCAGCTCGTCCTCACCTACATCAGCCCGGCCGACGAGCGCCTGCGCGGCTTTCGGGCCGACGAGGTGGTGGGCCGCCATGTGTTTGACATGTTCAACGAAGAAGGCGTGGCCGTGCTCAAAGCCATGATCGCGCGCCGCGTGCAGGAAGAGGCGTCCGGCACGCCGGTCGGTTTTCTGAACTTCGAGGTGCAGCACCGCTGCAAAGACGGCCGCCTGATCTGGGGCGAAATCATGTCCAAGCCCGACCGCAACGCCCAGGGCGAAATCATCGGCTACCACGGCATCACCCGCGAGATCACCGAGCGCAAGCGCCTGGAAGTACAGGTCCACCAGCTCGCTTTCCACGACCCTCTGACCCACCTGGCCAACCGCCGCCTGATGCTGGAGCACCTGGAGCAGGCCATGTTGGCAAGCAAACGCAGCCAGCGCCATGGCGCCCTGCTGTTCCTTGACCTCGACAACTTCAAACCCCTCAACGACACCCAGGGCCACGGTGTGGGCGACCTGCTGCTGATCGAAGTGGGCGAGCGCCTGAAATCCTGCGTGCGCGAAGCCGACACCGTGGCCCGCTTTGGCGGCGACGAGTTCGTTGTACTGCTGAGCGAATTGAGCACGCAACCCGGCGAGGCCGACGAACAGGCGGTCGCCATCGCTGAGAAGGTCCGCACCCGCCTGGCCGAGCCCTACGTGCTGCAGTCCGCGCCCTCCGCCCCAGCCATCCGGCATGAATGCACCGCCAGCATTGGCGTGGCGGTCTTCCGTGGGCGTGATGAAAGCCAGAACGCAGTGATTGACCGGGCCGACGCGGCGATGTACCAGGCCAAGGAAGAGGGCCGCAACCGGATCCAGTGTGCGCCGGGCCCGGCCGCTGCGGTCTGATCTGCACATGGCGGGGGCACATGCCATGCGTGGTGAGTGTTATAAAAATGATAGCTGCTAGCGCTTGCTGCATAAGCGCTAGAGGCCATTTTGATGTAAATCACCACGCCGTGTGCATCAGCGGCGTCTTCTCGCTCACACCACCCGGTTCCACTCCAGCGCCCGGCTCTTCCAGTGCGCTTCGATGGTCTGCGTGAAGTCCGCGCGCACCAGTTTTGCGCGGCTCTCCAGCCAGTCGGCGTTCTCGCGCCGCACCACGATGCCTTCGAGGTGGCCCTGGCGGAACTGGCTGTCGTGGGCGTGCACCCAGTCGCGCAACTGGTCCAGCGTGACTTCGCCTGCGTACAGGCGCGGCACGGTCTTGAAGCCCATCTCTGCGGCCCAGGCGTTGCGGCGGGTGGTGCTCCAGAAGCGCTGCTCCTGGCGGTCGTACACGTCAAACAGCATCCACCAGTCGGGAAGGGTGGCGTAGTCAAGCGAGTGGCGCGCGGCGCACCATTCGCCAAAGGCGACCAGGTGCGTGCCCAGGGCGTCGAAGAGCTTGTCTTCGTGCGCGGCCAGCCAGGGGCCCAGCCGGGCGAACTGGCCGTGGAAGGGCTGGGGCAGGTACTGGCCCCGATTCTGGGCGCGCAGCACGCCGTCGGGCGAGACCGAGAAGCCCAGGTTGGCGCCGTCGAGCTTTTCCTCCAGTACCACGGGGGCGCTGAGGAGGTCCTCGGCCTCGGCGGGGGAGAGCACTTTGTCGTCGCGCGGCGCGCCCGTGGCCAGCCAGGCGATGTGGGGGGTGTGGGGGAAGCGGAAGAAATCGGGCATAGATCCTCTTATTTTGCGCGCCGCACGGGCGGGTGTTTCTGGCGCCAGCGTGCCTGCAGCCAGTCGGGCAGCAGGTTTTCCACCTTCAGCCCCACGGCGTGCAGGGCCTGCTGGCAGTCGATCCAGTCGGTGTCGGCGGCGTTGGTGATCTGGGTGGCGTGGCCCGCGTCCAGGGCGGCGAGGGCGGCGGACACCATCTTGCGGTCGGCCAGGTCGGTCACCGCCTCGGCCAGCTCGGGGGGCAGCACGGCGTTGCCGTCTTTGTTGAGCAGCACATCGACCCACACGACTTCGCCGCGGTCCATCTTGTGCATCATGGCCAGCCAGCCGTAGTCCTGCTCGGTGAGCTTGTGGCGGTATTCACCGCACACATGCCAGTCCACGTCGAGCACGGCGTGGCGCGTGGGGTCGGTCACGAAGGCTTCGAGCCAGTCGAACACCTGCTGGCGCAGCGCGGCTTCTTCGATGGGGGTGGCCTCGGCACCAAAGGGCGAGCCCGCGTCGGCCGCGCTGGCGACGATGAGCACGTTGGTGTCCACCAGACGGGCTTGCAGGGCGCCTGCCTCAGCCACCGGTCACCTCGCGCAAGCGCTGTGCGCGGGCTCGGGCCTGCTCGCGGGCCTCGCCCATCGCGTCGCCAAAGAAATGCTGCGGCCAGTTGCGCACGGCGCCGAATTCGTCCACGTCCAGCGGCACCAGCACGGCGTCGGCGCCGCGCCGCTCGACGAACAGCATGCGGCACTGCGCGGTGCTGGCCTGGCGCCGGGCAATCAGCGTCTGCATGCGGCGGAACAGGTGCTCGGAATGCGTTTCGACCAAAAACTGCACCTGGCGCTGCTGGCTCACCTCGGCAAACACCTCGGCCAGCACGGCCTGGGCCAGCGGGTGCAGGTGGATTTCGGGCTCTTCCAGCAGCACGGTGCTGCCCGGCGGCGCGCAGTAGGCCACGGCCAGCACCGGCAGCACCTGCGACACGCCCACGCCCACGTCGCGCAGGTTGGCCACCACGCCGTCGTGGTGCACCAGCAGCTCGTAACGGCCCGAGCGGCCCACCGCGCGCACGCTGAGCTGCTCGGCCATGCCCATGCGCTGCAGCCAGTGCGACACGCTGCGCAGCACGCTGCCCTGGTGCTCGGACGGCAGCAGGGCGTTGGCCAGCAGCGCGTCGATGGCCTGGTGGCCGTCGTTGCCCAGATCCCCTGGCGCGGTCTTGTTCCACACATAGTCGCGCTCGGGGCGGCGGCGCAGCGGGCCCAGGTAGACGATGCCCTCCAGCTCGCGGCGCAGCGCCAGGCTCAGGTCCTGCAGGTGCGCGCCGTCGCTGCCCAGCAGGGCCAGGGCCTCGGCGGGGAGTGCGATGGAGCGCTCGGGCGCAAGCTGCGGCCCCTTGCCGCGCGGGCGGGGCTCGTCGTCCACATAGATTGCGTAGGCGCCGCGCTCGCGCCGCACGGCCCGAAAGCGCCGCGCCACGGTGGCCAGTTCCAGCGCCTGGATGGCCACGGCGCCGCTGGCTGTTTGCCCGTAGCTGCAGGCAAAGCGCCCGTGGCGCACGCGCTCGCCCTCGGGCCGCTGGAAGTTGAGCGCGATGGAGAACTGGCGCGGTGCCGCCACGCCGCGCGCGAGCACGTCGTCGAAGCCGCCGAGGTGAACGACGTCGTGCGCCTCGTCGCCGCCGAGGTTCAGGTGCACGGTGCGGTCGGGCGAGGCCACGGTCTGCTTGAGCAGCAGCAGGCTTTGCAGCAGTGTGGACTTGCCCGACGAGTTGCTGCCCAGCAGCATGGTGACGGGCGCCAGCTGCACCGCGCCGCTGTCGCGCCAGGCCTTGAGGTTCTGGAGATGGAGTTGGACGATCATGGCGTGGCCATCTTACGGGGGCGCGGAAGTTTGAATCAAACTAGCCTGCAGCGCTTATGCAGAAAGCGCCAGCAGCTATGTTTTTAGTAGCTAGTCCTTCAGTGCAAGGCGGCGCGCCAGCTTGTGCAGGTTGCTCGCGTCGATGTCCAGCTCGCGGGCGGCGCCCGCCCAGTTGCCACCGTGCCGGGCGAGGGCGGCCTGGATGCACTGGCGCTGGCATTCATCAACGGCGGCGCGCAAGGTGCTGGGCAGGGTGGCCGGTTCTGCGGGGGGCGGCTGCAACGCTGCGGGTGTGGATGGCGCCAATGGCGCGGGTGCCGACGGACCGAGCCCATCCAGGTCCAGCAGGGGTGCTTCGAGCGTGACGATGGCGTTGCGGTCGGCGCCGTGGCTCAGGGCCTTGAGTGCGGCGCGGCTGATGACATGCTCCAGCTCGCGGATGTTGCCCGGCCAGTGGTAGCGGCGCAGGGCGTCCTGTGCGCTGGCCGACAGGCGCAGGCTGCGAATGCCCAGCCGTGTGCGGTTGAGTTCGAGAAAGCGCCCCGCCAGCAGCAGCACGTCGTCCCCGCGCTCGCGCAGCGGCGGTATTGGCACCGGGTAGACCGACAGGCGGTGGTACAGGTCGGCGCGGAACGAGCCATTGGCCACCAGGTCGCGCAGGCTGCGGTTGGTGGCGGCGATTACGCGCACGTTCACGCGCCGGGGCTCGTCGGCGCCCAGGCGCTGGATTTCGCCGTTCTGCAAAGTGCGCAGCAGCTTGGCCTGCACGGTCAGCGGCAGCTCGCCCACTTCGTCAAGGAACAAGGTTCCGCCGTCGGCCGCCTCGAAGCGACCGGGGCGGTCGCTCACGGCGCCTGAAAACGCACCGCGGCGGTGGCCGAACAGTTCGCTCTCGGCCAGCGATTCGGGCAGGGCGGCGCAGTTCACGTGCACCAGCGGCTTGTGGCGGCGCGGTGAGTGGCGGTGAAGCAGGCGCGCAAACAGCTCCTTGCCCACGCCGGTCTCGCCCAGCAGCAGCACCGGCAGGTCGGAGCCCGCCACCACCTGCATCGCGTGCACAAGGCGCGTAAGCACATCGCTTTGGCCGACGATCTCCAGGTTGGCCGGTGCGGCGGGCACGGCGCGCCCGCCCTGGGGGCCGCCCTCGTGGCGCGCGGCCAGGGCGCGGTTTTCTTGCTCCAGGCGCGAGATGCGCAGAACCGTTTCCACCAGCGCCCTGCATTGCTGCAGCGCGGCGCGGGCATCCGCGTCGAATGTGCCGGTCTGCAGCGCATCGAGCGTGAGCACGCCCCAGGGCTGGCCGTCGATGCGCAGGCCCACGCCCATGCAGTCGTGCACCGGCAGGGGCTCGCCCACCAGGGCGTCGAGCAGGCCGTCGTAGGGGTCGGGCAGCTGGCTGTCGTGGTCAAAGCAGGTGACCTCGCTGCGGGCCAGGATCGCTGCCAGGCGCGGGTGCTGGCCCACGGCGAAGCGCCGCCCCAGCGCCTCGCCCACCAGTCCGTCCACGGCCACGGGCCGCAGGTGGTCCTCTTCGAGGCGCAGCAACGCGACAGCGCCGCAGCGAAATTGCGCGCGCAGCCAGCCCACCAGGCGCTGCAGGCGCACGGCTTGCGGCTGCTCGGTCACCAGGTCGGCGAAGACGGCTTCAACGGCCAGGGTATTTATCACCATAAGCAGGTATTCTGAACCACTGCCGGTGATGGTAAAAATCACCGCGATTCCTGCAAGCCCTTGATTCATAAAGCGGGGCGCGGTGGCCTGGAGCTTGCGATGGAAGGGTATCCCATTGGTGCGACGCGTGCGCTTTGGCGTACCACCCGCCGTGCCAGTTTTCATTACCCAAGGAGTCCAGCCGTGAACATCGACAAATTCAAGCACCAGCACCTCGACATCCTGCGCAGCATCGATCTGCTGCGGCAGTTGACCCACGCAGGGGTGGAGCGCAATGCGGCCGAGATCTCGCAGCGCATCGTTGCCATGAGCAGCACCATCAAGCTGCATCTGGCGGTGGAAGACCAGGCGCTGTACCCTGCCCTGCAGCGCAGCGGCAATGCCAGCCTGGCGCGCATGGGCCGCCAGTACCAGAGCGACATGGGCCCGATCGCCAGCGCCTACGACGCCTTTGCGCGCCGCTGGAACACGGCCGAAAGCCTGCGCACCGACGAGAAGGGCTTCCGCGCCGAAGCCAACCTCGTGTTGCGCAAGGTGTACGAACGCATGCAGCGCGAAGACCGCGATTTCTACCCCCGCATCGAGGAGCAAGAAGCTGCGCACGCCTGACCGCGCCGCGCCTGCGCGCCTTGCTGTTACCGGCCTGCGGGCCGGTTTTTTTACCCCTGCTTACCCGTGCGTTTGTGTTTTATCAAACTACCTATAGTGTTTGGTGGGTATCGTGGACACCATAGGTAGTGTTTTTACTCCGTCTCGTAGATTGGTCGAACCCATGGCATCCACCCTTGTCACCTTGCCCCGCGAGGTCGTTTTGCGCAGCGGTCAGCGCGTTACTTTTGACGCAGAGCGCATCCGCGCTGCACTGGCCAGCGCAGGCCAGGCCTCGGGGGAATACGGCGCCGAAGAAGCCGCGTTGCTCACCGCGCAGGTCACCAAGGTGCTGATCCACCGCTTTCATGGCGAGGCGCCCACGGTGGAGCAGATCCAGGACGTGGCCGAGCAGACCCTGATCGCCGCCAACCACCTGGCCACGGCCCGCGCCTACATCGTCTACCGCGAGCAGCACGCCACGCTACGCGCCGACAAGCAGACGCTGGTGGATGTGGAAAGCTCTATCAACGAATACCTCACGCGTGCCGACTGGCGCGTGAACGCCAACGCCAACCAGGGCTACTCGCTGGGCGGGCTGATCCTGAACGTGGCGGGCAAAGTCACGGCCAACTACTGGCTGTCGCACGTCTACACGCCCGAGATCGGCGAGGCGCACCGCAATGGCGATATCCACATCCATGACCTCGACATGCTCAGCGGCTACTGCGCGGGCTGGTCGCTGCGCACGCTGCTGCACGAGGGCCTGAACGGCGTGCCCGGCAAGGTGGAAGCAGGCCCGCCCAAGCACATGAGTTCTGCGGTGGGGCAGATCGTGAACTTTCTCGGCACGCTGCAGAACGAGTGGGCTGGCGCGCAGGCGTTCTCGTCGTTCGACACGTACATGGCGCCTTTCGTGCGCAAAGATGCCATGGACTACGCGGCCGTGCGCCAGTGCATTCAGGAGCTGGTCTACAACCTCAACGTGCCCTCGCGCTGGGGCACGCAGACGCCGTTCACCAACCTCACCTTTGACTGGACCTGCCCCGAAGACTTGCGTGAGCAGGTGCCGGTGATCGCTGGTGAAGAAATGCCCTTCGCCTACGGCGATTTGCAGGCCGAGATGGACCTCATCAACCGCGCCTACATCGACGTGATGACCACGGGCGATGCCAAGGGCCGCGTGTTCACCTTCCCCATCCCCACGTACAACATCACCAAAGACTTTCCGTGGGAGAGTGAGAACGCGCAGCTACTGTTCGACATGACGGCCAAGTACGGCTTGCCGTACTTCCAGAACTTCATTAATTCCGAGCTGGAGCCGAACATGGTGCGCTCCATGTGCTGCCGCCTGCAGCTGGATTTGCGCGAGCTTTTGAAGCGCGGCAACGGCCTCTTCGGCAGCGCCGAGCAGACGGGCAGCCTGGGCGTGGTCACCATCAACTGCGCACGCCTGGGCTACCAGCACGCGGGCGATGAAGCGGGGCTGTTTGCCGCGCTGGACCGCCTCTTGGAGCTGGGCAAGCAAAGCCTGGAGACCAAGCGCAAGCTCATCCAGCGGCTGATGGACCAGGGCCTGTTCCCCTACACCAAGCGGTATCTGGGCACGCTGCGCAACCACTTCAGCACGCTGGGCGTGAACGGTATCAACGAGATGGTGCGCAACTTCACACACGACCGCGATGACATCACCAGCGACTTTGGCCACGCGCTGGCCCTGCGCCTGCTCGACCACGTGCGCGAGCGCATGACGCAGTTCCAGGAAGAAACCGGCCACCTCTACAACTTGGAGGCCACGCCCGCCGAAGGCACCACCTACCGCTTTGCCAAAGAAGACAAAAAACGCTGGCCTAGCATCTTGCAGGCGGGCACTGCCGAGCAGCCGTACTACACCAACTCGTCCCAACTGCCCGTGGGCTTCACGGACGACCCGTTCGAGGCGCTGATGCGGCAAGAGGCCCTGCAGGGCAAATACACCGGCGGCACCGTGCTGCACCTGTACATGGGCGAGCGTGTCTCCAGCGGCGCGGCCTGCCGCGAGCTGGTCAAACGCGCGCTCACCAACTTCCGCCTGCCCTACATCACCGTCACACCCACGTTCTCCATCTGCCCCACGCACGGCTACCTGGCGGGCGAGCACCCGTTCTGCCCGCGCTGCGACGAAGAGCGGCTGGCCGCCAAGCGTGCGCAGCTGGCAGCGTAGTACAAGCCAAACAGGGCTCCAGCGCTTATCTTTCAAGCGCCACCAGCTATTGTTTTTGAAGCAACCTGATTCCCAACCACCCACCAAGGAGTTTTGCCATGACCCACGTTTCCACCACCGAGAACACCGCCCTGGCCGCCGCCGTGCAGTTGACCGACGCCGAACGCCAGCCCTGCGAGGTGTGGACCCGCGTGATGGGCTACCACCGCCCCGTGGCCAGTTTCAACACGGGCAAGCAGGGCGAGCACCACGAGCGCCAGTTCTTCGGCGAGCGCGGCTGTGCCCGCTAACCCCAGCCCTGCCCCGGCCCACACGCTGCGCATTGGCGGCATCACGCCGCTGACCACCATCGACTTCCCCGGTCGGCTGGCGGCCGTGCTGTATTGCCAGGGCTGCCCCTGGCGCTGCAGCTATTGCCACAACCCCGACCTGCTCGACGCCACCACGCCCGCCGAGATGGGCTGGCCGCAGGTGCTGGCCTTCCTGCGCAAGCGCCAGGGCTTGCTGGACGGCGTGGTCTTCTCGGGCGGAGAGCCCACCCTGCAAGCGGGCCTGCCGCAGGCGCTGGAGCAAGTGCGCGCCCTGGGCTTTGCCACGGCCCTGCACACCGGCGGCATGTACCCCGAGCGCCTGGCCGCTGTGCTGCCCCTGCTCGACTGGGTGGGGCTCGACATCAAAGGCCCAGAGCACCGCTATGCCGAGATCACCGGCGCGCCGGGCAGCGGTGCCCGCGCGTTTGAATCGATGGCTCTGTTGCAGGCCAGCCCCGTCGCGTTTGAATGCCGCACCACCTGGCACGCCGGGCTGTATGAAGCGCAAGAACTGCAGGCCCTGGGCGACCAGCTGGCAGGCCGGGGCGTGCGCCACTGGGCCGTGCAGGTTTGCCGACATGTGCCCGGCGCGCCCGATGTGACGCCTTCTGCGGTGGCGGCCCCGGTGGGGGCGCAAATCCCGCGTTTTGAGGTTCGGGGCGGCCAAAGAGGGGCCGTTGGGTAAAAAAACTTGCCTTCGATGGCTGATTTTTTTGCATTATGAGAATCCATTGCAAAAAAAGGGCATTTAGACAGCCCGGCGCAAGCAGAATCGGAGACCATTCGAATTTGATCGCTGTCGCTGGTCTGTTTTGCGGGCCGGTGGCTTTTCCACTCCTGTTCCTCGAGACAAGTCATGAGTACACAGCAACCCTCCATCATCTACACCCTGACAGACGAAGCGCCACGCCTGGCCACTGCGTCTTTCCTGCCCATCGTTCGCAGCTTTGCGGCCCCGGCGGGTATCAACGTGACCGAGAGCGACATCTCGGTCGCAGCACGGGTGCTGGGGGAGTTTCCGGAGTACCTGAAGGAAGAACAGCGCGTGCCCAATACGCTGGCCGAACTGGGCAAGAAGACCCTGCAGCCCGATGCCAACATCATCAAGCTGCCCAACATCTCGGCGTCGGTGGCCCAGCTCAAGGCCGCCATTGCCGAGCTGCAGTCCAAGGGCTATGCGCTGCCCGACTACCCCGACCAGCCCAAGGACGACAAAGAGAAGGAAATCAAGGCCCGCTACGGCAAGTGCATCGGCTCTGCCGTGAACCCCGTGCTGCGTGAAGGCAACTCCGACCGCCGCGCCCCCAAGGCCGTGAAGGAATACGCCCGCAAGAACCCCCACAGCATGGCCGAGTGGAGCCAGGCATCGCGCTCGCACGTCTCGCACATGCACGCTGGCGACTTCTACCACGGTGAAAAGTCCATGACGCTGGACCGCGCCCGCGATGTGAAGATGGAGCTGATCACCAAGAGCGGCAAGACCATCATCCTGAAGCCCAAGGTCAGCCTGCTCGACCGCGAAGTGATCGACAGCATGTTCATGAGCAAGAAGGCGCTGCTGGAGTTCTACGAGAAAGAAATCGAAGATGCGCGCAAGACGGGCGTGATGTTCTCGCTGCACGTCAAGGCCACGATGATGAAGGTGTCTCACCCCATCGTGTTCGGTCACTGCGTGAAGATCTTCTACAAGGAAGCGTTCGAGAAACACGCCAAGACCTTTGAACAACTGGGCGTGAACGTGAACAACGGCATGGTCGATCTGTACACCAAGATCGAATCGCTGCCCCAAAGCCAGCGCGACGAGATCAAGCGCGATCTGCACGCCTGCCACGAAAACCGCCCCGAGCTGGCCATGGTCGATTCCGCCAAGGGCATCACCAACTTCCACTCGCCCAACGACATCATCGTGGACGCCTCCATGCCCGCGATGATCCGCAACGGCGGCAAGATGTGGGACGCCAACGGCCGCCTCAAGGACGTGAAGGCCGTGATGCCCGAGTCGACCTTCGCTCGCATCTACCAGGAGATGATCAACTTCTGCAAGTGGCACGGCGCGTTCGATCCCAAGACCATGGGCACCGTGCCCAACGTGGGCCTGATGGCCCAGCAGGCCGAAGAGTACGGCTCGCACGACAAGACCTTCGAGATCCCCGAAGACGGCGTGGCCAACATCACTGACCTGGCCACCGGCGAAGTGCTGCTGAGCCAGAACGTGGAGCAGGGCGACATCTGGCGCATGTGCCAGGTCAAGGACGCTGCGATCCGCGACTGGGTGAAGCTGGCCGTGAACCGCGCCCGCAACTCCGGCATGCCCGTGGTGTTCTGGCTCGACTCGTACCGTCCGCACGAAGCGCAGCTGATCACCAAGGTCAAGATGTACCTGCACGAGCACAACACCACCGGCCTCGATATCCAGATCATGAGCCAGGTGCGTGCGATGCGCTACACGCTCGAGCGCGTGATCCGTGGCCTGGACACCATCAGCGCCACCGGCAACATCCTGCGCGACTACCTGACCGACCTGTTCCCCATCATGGAACTGGGCACCTCGGCCAAGATGCTGTCCATCGTGCCCCTGATGGCTGGCGGCGGCATGTATGAAACCGGTGCCGGCGGCTCGGCACCCAAGCATGTGCAGCAGCTGGTGGAAGAAAACCACCTGCGCTGGGACAGTCTGGGTGAATTCCTGGCGCTGGCCGTGTCGCTGGAAGACCTCGGCATCAAGACCGGCAACGCCAAGGCCAAGGTCCTGGCCAAGACGCTGGATGCCGCCACCGGCAAGCTGCTGGACAACAACAAGAACCCCAGCCCCAAGACCGGCCAGCTGGACAACCGTGGCAGCCAGTTCTACCTGGCCCTGTACTGGGCACAAGAGCTGGCCGCGCAAACCGAAGACGCCGAACTGGCCGCCAAGTTCGCACCTTTGGCCAAGCAGCTGGCTGCCGACGAGCAGAAGATCGTTGCTGAGCTGAACGCCGTGCAAGGCAAGCCTGTCGATATCGGCGGCTACTACCTGCCCGATACGGCCAAGCTGGACGCGATCATGCGCCCTAGCCAGACGTTCAACAACGCACTGAAGGCCGTGCTGGGCTGACGAGCAACTGGGCGTCTTGGGGGCTTGCGGGCCCTCAACGTCGAGTCTTCAGCCTGAGAGGCGCTGCTTGCAGCGCCTCTTTTTCATGGTGGGTGCTTGTTTCATTGGGCCGCTGCCGCACACACCCGCAGCACTTCAGAACCATATGCTTCCAGCTTCTTTGCGCCCATGCCGCTGATGCCCTGCAGGTCGTCCAGCGAAGCGGGGTTGCGCTCGGCAATGGCTGCCAGCGTGGCATCGTGGAAGATCACGTAGGCGGGCAGGTTGTGTTCGCGGGCCACTTCGGCGCGCCAGGCCTTGAGGTTGATGAAGCGCACCTGCGCGTCGGGCCCCAGGTTGGCCGCAGCGGCGGGGGGGGCGCTGCTCTTGCGTGTGCGCTTGGGCGCGGCGGCCGAGACGGATTCGCGCAGTTGCACCGGCACCTCGCCCTTGAGCACGGCGCGTGAGCCTTCGGTGAGGCACAGCGTGTCAAAGCTCATGCCGCTCTCGAGCATCACCTTTTGCAAGCCCACCGCGCCGGTGGCAATCAGCTGGCGCAGCACGCCGCGCAGTTGCGGCTCGGTCAGGTCCGCGCCAATGCCGAAGGTGGAGAGCTTGTCGTGCCCGAATTGCACCACCTTGTCCGTCTTCTTGCCGCGCAGGATGTCCATGATGTGCCCCGCGCCAAAGCCAATCCCGCTGGCCTGGTGCACGCGGTAGATGGTGGACAGCAGCTTGCGTGCGGCGTCCGTGGCATCCCACACTGCGGGTGGGTTCAGGCAGTTGTCGCAATTGCCGCAGGGCGTGGAGGCTTCGCCAAAGTAGGCCAGCAGCCGCACGCGGCGGCAGTCGGTGGCTTCGGCCAGGGCCAGCAGGGCATCGAGCTTGCCGCGCAACGCCTGCTTGAACTCCTCACCCGCCGGGCTCTCGTCGATCATGCGGCGCTGGTTCATCACGTCCTGCAGGCCATAAGCCATCCAGGCGTCGGCGTTCAGGCCGTCGCGGCCCGCGCGGCCGGTTTCCTGGTAGTAGCCTTCGATGTTCTTGGGCATGTCCACATGCGCCACAAAGCGCACATCGGGCTTGTCGATGCCCATGCCAAACGCAATCGTCGCCACCATCACGATGCCTTCCTCGCGCAGAAAGCGATCCTGGTGGTTCTGGCGCACCTTGGTGTCCAGCCCCGCGTGGTAGGGCAGGGCGTTGATGCCCGCATCCTGCAGCGTGGCCGCCAGTTCCTCCACGCGCTTGCGCGACTGGCAATACACCACGCCCGCCTCGCCTGAATGCTCGCGCTCGATGAAGCGCAGCAGTTGCGTGGTGGCGTCCTTCTTCTCGACGATGGTGTAGCGGATGTTGGGCCGGTCAAAGCTGCTGATGAACAGGCGTGCATCCTGCAGTTGCAGCCGCTCGATGATGTCTTCGCGCGTCAGGGCATCGGCCGTGGCCGTGAGCGCAATGCGCGGCACCTGCGGGTAGCGCTCGTGCAGCAGCGTGAGCGCCCGGTACTCGGGGCGGAAGTCATGACCCCACTGGCTCACGCAATGCGCTTCGTCGATGGCAAACAGTGACAGGTTGCCGCTGTCGTACAGGCTGTCGAGCAGGCCCAGAAAGCGCGGCGTGTTCAGCCGCTCGGGCGCGGCATACAGCAGCGTGATCTGGCCCGTCTGCAGCCGCCACTCCACGTCCTGCGTGGCGTCAAAGTCGAGCGTGGAGTTGAGGAAGGCCGCATCCACCCCCGCTTCGTGCAGCGCACCCACTTGGTCGTGCATCAGTGCGATCAGTGGCGACACCACGATGGTAACGCCCTGGCCCTGCCGCTGGCGCACGATGGCAGGCACCTGGTAGCACAGGCTCTTGCCGCCGCCGGTGGGCATGAGCACCAGGGCGTCGCCACCGCCGATCACATGTTCGACGATGGCCTGCTGCGGGCCGCGGAACTGCTCGTAGCCGAAGACGTCCCGCAACACGGCATGGGCAGGGGAAGTTGGTGAAGAAACGGAAGGCGAGCGAAAAGACAAGCGAATACTCTGAATTTGATAGCTGGCAGCGCTTTTACATCAAGCGCTAGCGGCCAATTTGGCGGCTGCTTGACTGGTGTGCAGCAGGTTGCGCGTGAGGGGGTATTGTGCGCCGTGGCGGGTCTTCAGCGATGGTGTGTGAGCCTCTTGCGGGTCTGAAGCCCTGGCGCTCGACATATGGACTCTGTCATGGCGTCATGGGGTGGCAGCCGGGGGCTGCAGTGCTTTCAAACGCCGGTACAAGGATCTTTCGCTGATACCCAGCTTGGCGGCCAACGCCGCTTTGCTGCCCTGGTGCGCAGCCAGTGCTTGCAGAAAAGCCTCGTCTTCCGATTCGCGCAGAGTGCGGTGCTGCGGCAAAGGGGCGCCAGCGGCTGGCAATACGGGGGCTGTGGGACATGCCACGCCAGCGCGCGATGCGCCGTGCAAGACCAGCGAGGCTGCGAGCGCAGTGTCCACCTGCGCTGCGGTGGCTACATCGCTGTCGCTCAGCAGGGTCAATCGTTCCAGCACATTGCGCAGCTCACGGATGTTGCCCGGGAACGGGTGATGCATGAGCCGCGCCATGCCGGCGTCTGAAACGGTGAATGCCCGGTCGGGCGCCACCCGGCTGAGCAGGGATGGCACCAGCAGCGGCAGGTCCTCTGTGCGCTCGCGCAAAGGCGGCAGGCGGATGGGGAACACGCCCAGCCTGTGCAGCAAATCCTCCCGGAATTGCCCCGCAGCCACGAGGTCGGCGAGGTCGCGGTGCGTTGCTGACACGATGCGGATGTCGGCCTGTCGCAGGGCTGTGCTGCCCACGCGCCGAAAGGTGCCGGTTTCCAGCAGGCGCAGCAGCTTGACCTGCATCGGCAGAGGAATATCGCCCACCTCGTCCAGGAACAAGGTACCGCCACTGGCAGATTCGACCAGTCCCGCCTTGGCGGACGTGGCCCCGGTGAAGGCACCCTTTTCGTGGCCGAACAATTCGCTCTCGAAGAGCGTTTCGGTGAGTGATGAACATTCCACCACGACGAGCGGGCCGCGTGCGCGCGGACTGGACTCATGAAGGGCGCGCGCCACCAGTTCCTTGCCCGTGCCCGATTCGCCCACCAGCAGGACGGCCGCTTTGGATGGCCCCACACGGCTGACCAGCTCCAGCATGCGCCGAAACGCGGGCGACCTGCCCACCAGTCCCTCCTGGCTCTGCATGCCCTCTGCGCCGTGCAGCTCCTCCATCTTCTCGACAAAAAACATTTGCTCGCCCTGTGCATTGGACAGAGGCACGAGTTCGATGTTGACGTAGGCCTCACCTTTGGAGGTGTGGTGCAGGTGCAGCACGCGTTCTCGCTGGCCAGACTGCCTTGCCATGGCCATGGGGCAGCTCTCGCCCGACTGGTCACACGGGCGCTCGAAGTGGTGGGATACCTCATGGCAGGTGCGGCCGATGATGGACGGACCGGTGCCGAACTGGCGGCGGTAGGCCGCGTTGGCCGCCAGGATCCGATAGTGCGTGTCGATCAGGATGTGCGGACTGGGCACGCTTTCCAGGTACGAAGCCAGTTCAGGCGGGGGGATGGACATGCTTGCTCCTTGACATAAGTTCTGCCAAGTTGGCGCAAATCGACTGCCATATTTGCGGATTTTGGCTGGCGCTGTATTGTAAGTGCTTGATTTACATCAGTTTCCAAACTGGCACGGAACTTGGAATAACAGGTGCGTGAACCTGAATGACCGCCGCCTCCTTCGCTACCTCATCCACGCCGTGCTCATCAAGCTGGCGGTGCTGACGCTGCTGTGGTTTGTTTTCATCCGCGACGCCAAGGTGGCGGTGGATGCAGCCGCTGCTGCCAAGCAGATGGGCGCGGCGGTTCCTACCCAAGGAGCTTCCAAGTGATATCCGAACAACTGGTAGACCTGTCGCGCTTGCAGTTTGCAGCCACGGCGATGTACCACTTCCTGTTTGTCCCGCTCACGCTGGGCATGGTCTGGCTGCTGGTCATCATGGAGAGCGTCTATGTGATGACAGGAAAAACCGTCTGGAAGGACATGACCCGCTTTTGGGGCAAGCTCTTCGGCATCAACTTTGCGCTGGGCGTGACCACGGGCATCACGCTGGAGTTCCAGTTTGGTACCAACTGGGCGTACTACTCGCATTACGTGGGCGACATCTTCGGCGCGCCGCTGGCCATCGAAGGGTTGATGGCCTTCTTTCTGGAGTCCACCTTCATCGGGCTGTTCTTTTTTGGCTGGGACCGGCTGAGCCGCACACAGCACCTGATGGTGACCTTGCTCATGGCCATCGGCACCAATCTGTCGGCGCTGTGGATATTGATCGCCAATGGCTGGATGCAAAACCCCGTGGGCGCTGAGTTCAGCTACCAGACCATGCGCATGGAAATGGTGGACTTCTGGGCGGTAGTGTTCAACCCCGATGCGCAAGCCAAGTTTGTGCACACCGTGTCTGCAGGCTACGTGACTGGCGCCATGTTTGTACTCAGCGTGTCGGCCTGGTACCTGCTCAAGGGGCGCGACGTGGAGTTTGCCAAGCGCAGCTTCCGCGTGGCCTCCGCCTTCGGTCTGGCTTCCGTGCTCAGCGTGATCGTGCTGGGCGATGAATCGGGCTACACCGTGGGCGAGGCGCAGCAAACCAAGATGGCCGCTTTGGAAGCCATGTGGGAGACCGAGCCGGCCCCGGCGGGCCTGAAGCTCATCGCGGGCATCAATGAGGCACAGCAGAAGAATGATTGGGAGATTGAGGTTCCTTATGTGATGGGACTGATCGGCACACGGTCTACCGACAAACAAATTCCGGGCATCCATGACATCAAGGCCAAGAACCGTGAGCGCATCGTTCGTGGCATCGATGCCGTGAAAGCGCTGGAAGCGGTGCGCGCCCACCGCGACGATGCGGTGGCCCGCGAGCGCTTCGAGACCCTCAAGGCCGACCTGGGCTTCGGGCTGCTGCTGCGCAAATACACCAACGACGTGAGCCAGGCCACACCCGAGATGATCCAGAAGGCGGTGGACAGCACCGTGCCCCGCGTTACACCCATGTTCTGGTCTTTCCGGGTCATGGTGGGGCTGGGCTTTCTGATGCTGGCGCTGTTTGCCCTGAGCTTCTGGTCCACGCTGCGCGGCGCCTGCATGCAAAAGCGCTGGCTGCTGCGCTGGGCGCTGTTCATGCTGCCCGCGCCTTGGATTGCCTGCGAACTCGGGTGGTTTGTCGCTGAGTACGGCCGCCAGCCCTGGACCATCTACGGGGTGTTGCCCACCCATCTCAGCGTCTCCAGTTTGAGCGTGGAAAGCCTCTATGGGTCGCTGGCGGGCTTCGTAGGTTTCTACACCGTGCTGCTGGTGGTGGAGATGTACCTGATGGTCAAGTTTGCACGCATGGGCCCCGGCAGCCTGGGCACCGGCCGCTACCTGAACGAGCCCGGCCACGCTGTCGCGCCCTGACCTTGCCAAGGAGTAAAGCATGTTGGATTACCCCACACTCAAAGTGATCTGGTGGCTGCTGGTGGGCGTCTTGCTCGTAGGCTTTGCCGTCATGGATGGGCATGACATGGGCGTTGGGACGCTGCTGCCCTTTGTAGGCCGCAGCGACGTCGAGCGCCGCGTGGTCATCAACACCGTGGGCCCGCACTGGGATGGCAACCAGGTCTGGTTCATCACCGGCGGCGGCGCCATCTTTGCTGCCTGGCCCTTGGTGTACGCCACCGCGTTCAGCGGCTTCTATTGGGCCATGCTGGCCGTGCTGTGGGCGTTGTTCTTCCGGCCGGTGGGCTTTGACTACCGTAGCAAGATCCACCACCCGCTGTGGCGCTCCACCTGGGACTGGGGCCTGTTCATTGGTGGCGCCGTGCCCCCTGTCATCTTTGGCGTGGCGTTTGGCAACCTGCTGCAGGGCGTGCCCTTCCGGTTCGATGACTACCTCATGCCCACCTACAGCGGCTCGTTCTGGGCTCTGCTCAACCCGTTTGCGCTGCTTGCGGGCGTGGTGAGCAGCGCCATGATCACCTTGCAAGGCGCTACCTACCTGGTGCACCGCACCGAGGCGCAAATTCAGCGCCGCGCGGTGGTCGCAGGCGTAGGCGCAGCGATGGTTATGGTGGTGGCCTTTGTGGCGGCTGGCCTCTGGCTGCAGGGCATGGAGGGCTACCGCATCAGCTCGGCGGTGCAGACGGCCGCTTTGCCAGATCCGTTGAGCAAAACCGTGGTGCGCGAGTCGGGCGCCTGGATGGCCAACTACGCCGCCTGGCCGGCCCTGTGGGCGCTGCCCGCGCTGGGGATGGCAGGCGCTCTGGCAGCGGCCGCATTGCTGGCTGCGCGCCGCACGCTCAATGCCTTTGTGGCCTCGTCGCTGGCAGTGGTGGGGGTGATCGGGACCGCGGGCGCCAGCATGTTCCCGTTTGTCATGCCCTCCAGCACCCACCTGGCATCCAGCCTCACGGTGTGGGACAGCGTCTCCAGCCACAAGACGCTGGGCATCATGTTCTGGGCCACGCTGATCTTCATGCCCCTCATCGTGACCTACACCAGCTGGGCCTACCGCGTCATGCGCGGCAAGGTGACCGAGGCGTACATCCGCGAGAACGACCACGCGGCCTATTAACGGTCTGTGCCGCTCACAGCACACCCAACTTCAAGGAGCATTTCGATGTGGTATTTCGCATGGATTCTGGGCGTCGGTTTTGCCGTCCTGCTGGCCATCCTCAACGCCCTGTGGGGCGAGAACGAAGAGGCCCGCCAGCAATCGCACCGCAACAATGGAGTGTGAGATGCAAAAGCCCGTCGCCACCCCCGGAACCGCTGGTGAAGCAGTACCGCAGGAGGTTTTCGCGCCTGCTCCCGCAGCCATCCACTGGCCCAGTTTGCTGGTTGCGTTGCTGATCATGGTGATGTGTACGCTGGATCCGCGTTGGCTGGCCCGCCCCAGTGGCGCTGCCGACCATCTGCTGGCCAGCTTCTTGTTCCTGGCCATGTCGGCAGGCTTTGTTCGGGGCGTGGGTTTCATTCCCCGGTGGTGGCTGTGGCGCTGGCTGTTCTCAGGTTGGACTTGTGCGCTGTGGCTTGTGCTGGCAGCCCTGGCCAAGTGGTTGCACTGATACGACCAGCACTTGTTCTATTTTTGTGGGTTGAGCCACGATGCGAGTGGCCCGCGGAACCCAGGCTTCTGGCCCGGCTTTCTACAATAGACGGCTATGCAAGCCCTTCACTACACCCGCGCCGCCCAACTGCCCGCCATCCTCGCCCAACGCATCGTCATCCTCGATGGCGCCATGGGCACCATGATCCAGCGCTTCAAGCTGGGCGAGGCCCAGTACCGGGGCGAGGGCTACACCGGGCCAGACGGTGCAGGTGATCGGTTCAAGGACTTTCCGCGCGATGTGAAGGGCAACAACGAGTTGCTGAGCCTGACGCGTCCCGATGTGATTCGCGACATCCACGAGCGCTACCTGGCTGCGGGTGCCGACCTGATCGAGACCAACACCTTTGGTGCCACCACCGTCGCGCAGGAAGACTACGGCATGGCTGAGCTGGCGCGTGAGATGAATCTCAAGTCGGCCCAGTTGGCGCGCGCCGCCTGCGATAAGTTCAGCACGCCGGACCACCCCCGCTTTGTGGCCGGCGCCCTGGGCCCCACACCCAAGACGGCCAGCATCAGCCCCGATGTGAACGACCCTGGCGCCCGCAACATCGATTTTGAGCAACTGCGTGCGGCCTACTACGAGCAGACCGAGGCACTGGTCGAAGGCGGTGCCGACGTGCTGCTGGTCGAAACCATCTTCGACACCTTGAACGCCAAGGCCGCCCTGTTTGCCATTGACGAATTCTTTGAAAAAAGCGGCGAGCGCCTGCCCCTCATCATCAGCGGCACGGTGACGGACGCCTCCGGCCGCATCCTGAGCGGCCAGACCGTGACCGCTTTCTGGCACAGCGTGCGCCACGCGCGCCCGCTGGCCATCGGCCTGAACTGCGCCTTGGGTGCCACGCTGATGCGCCCCTACATCCAGGAGCTGAACCGCGTGGCCGAGGACACCTTCATCAGCTGCTACCCCAACGCGGGCCTGCCCAACCCCATGAGCGACACCGGCTTTGACGAAACCCCCGAGGTGACCAGCCGCCTGGTGCATGAGTTTGCTGCCGAAGGACTGGTCAACATCGTGGGCGGCTGCTGCGGCACCACGCCCGACCACATTGGCGCCATTGCCAAGGCGGTCGAGAAAGTGCCTGCGCGCAAGATGTTTTACCCGGCCGAAGTTTGAGAAAAACCGGGTTTGTAAGAAAATACGGCCCCAGCGCTTGATCTGCAAGCGCTAATAGCTATCAAAATAATAGCTACCATCCCCCGGCCAAAGGGCCTTGCCGCTGGGGGCTGCTGCAGGCGCCTTCACGGGCGGCGGCAGTCCGGGGTGCCGCATGTGCGGCACCTTGTTGTTTGTGCTTCGCTGGCCCCCACCGCCTTGATCCATGCTCTCCACTGCTGAAACCCCCACTGCCGCCGCCTTGCCTGTTGAAGCGGACACGGCCACGCCCGCTGCCGATGCTGCGCTGGAACGTGAGGCCATCAAACTCGAAAAGCGCCTGGTGCGCCAGGTCGCGCAGGCCATTGGTGACTTTGGCCTGATCGAAGACGGTGACAAGGTGATGGTGTGCGTGTCCGGCGGCAAAGACAGCTATGGCCTGCTCGACGTGCTGCGTATGCTGCAGCAGCGCAACGGCCACAAGTTCGAGCTGATCGCCGTCAACCTCGACCAGAAGCAGCCTGGCTTTCCGGCCCATGTGCTGCCCGAATATCTGACCAACCTGGGCGTGCCCTTCCACATCGAAACGCAGGACACCTACAGCGTCGTCAAGGAGCACATCCCCGAGGGCAAGACCATGTGCAGCCTGTGCAGCCGCCTGCGCCGGGGCATTCTGTACCGCGTGGCCGATGAGCTGGGCTGCACAAAAATAGCGCTGGGCCACCACCGCGACGACATGCTGCAGACGTTCTTCCTCAACATGTTCTTCGGCGGCAAGCTCAAGGGCATGCCGCCCAAGGTGCAAAGCGACCGGGGCGACCACCTCATCATCCGCCCCCTGGCCTATGTGGCCGAGAGCGACCTCACCCGCTGGGCGGAGATCCGCAACTTCCCCATCATCCCCTGCACCCTGTGCGGCAGCCAGGAGAACCTGCAGCGCAAGCAGATCGGCCAGATGCTGCGCGACTGGCAGCAGCTCTACCCCGGCCGCATCGAGAACATGGCCGTGGCGCTGCGCAACCTGGTGCCCTCGCACTTCATGGACCCGCGCCAGTTCGACTTCAAGGGCCTGGTGCCCAACGGCGTGGCGGATGCCGATGGCGACAAGGCGTTTGATGCCGAAGAACTGCCTGCGCAGGCCGTGGGCATGCTCGGCGGCCTGCCCCTGATGCCCCGCTGAACCTGACCCCCTGACGATTTTTAGATTGGGCCACCCCATGACCACGCTCAAAGCCCCCGAACTCCTCCTGCCCGCTGGCTCGCTCGACAAGATGCGCGCCGCCTACGACTTTGGTGCCGACGCCGTGTACGCCGGCCAGCCGCGCTACAGCCTGCGCGCGCGCAACAACGAGTTCCGCCTGGAGCAGATCAAGCAAGGCATTGACGAGGCCCACGCACGCGGCAAGAAGTTCTTTGTGACCAGCAACCTGATTGCGCACAACGACAAGATCCGCACCTACCTGCGCGACATCGAGCCCGTCATCGACTGCAAGCCTGACGCGCTCATCATGGCCGACGCGGGCCTGATCATGATGGTCAAGGAGAAGTGGCCCGAGCAGGTGGTGCACCTCTCGGTGCAGGCCAACACCACCAACTGGGCGGCGGTGAAGTTCTGGCAAAAGATGGGCGTGGAGCGCATCATCCTCTCGCGCGAACTGAGCCTGGACGAGATCGAAAAAATCCGCCAGGAATGCCCCGACATGGAGCTGGAAGTGTTCGTCCACGGCGCGCTGTGCATTGCGTATTCGGGCCGCTGCCTGCTCAGCGGCTACTTCAACCACCGCGACCCCAACCAGGGCACCTGCACCAACGCCTGCCGCTGGAACTACGCCACGCACGACGCCGACATCGACCCCACCACGGGCGAAGCCATTGCGCAGAAGATGGAGGGCGACTTCAACTTCGAGGCTGCGCAACAGAAGGCCGAACAGGCCTTCGCGTCGACCACCGGCAGCGGCCAGCGCCACCCCAAGGCCGACAAGGTCTACCTCATCGAAGAAGCAGGCCGCCCCGGCCAGCTCATGCCCATCATGGAAGACGAGCACGGCACCTACATCATGAACAGCAAGGACCTGCGCGCGGTGGAGCATGTGGCGCGCCTCACGCAGATCGGCGTGGATTCGCTCAAGATCGAAGGCCGCACCAAGAGCCTGTACTACGTGGCCCGCACCGCCCAGGTCTACCGCCGCGCCATCGACGACGCGGTGGCAGGGCGCCCCTTCAACCCTGAGCTGCTGCTGGAGCTCGAAGGCCTGTCCAACCGCGGCTACACCGGCGGTCTGCTGGAGCGCCGCCCCAGCAACGACTACCAGAACTACCTCAGCGGCCACTCCGTCACCCAGCGCAGCCAGTACGTGGGCGAGGTGCTGGGCACCGAGGGTCTGGCCGAAGCAGGCCTCAGCGGAGACTGGGTACAGGTGGAAACCAAGAACCACTTTGCCGTGGGCGACCTGATCGAAGTGGTGCACCCCAGCGGCAACATCCAGGTGCGGCTGCAAGAAATGCGCAACGTGGAAGGCCAACCCGTGCAGGTCGCCCAGGGCAGCCCCGTGCGTGTGTGGATCCCGCTGCCAGCACGCTATAGCGGTGCGCTGCTGGCGCGCGTCGTCGAATCGCAGCCGCCTGCGGCAGCCACAGAGCCAGCACTCGCTGTCTAAGGTGCTTGGGGGCGGCGTGGGGAAGGGTTGGTGCAAGAAAAGTGCCTCCAGCGCCCAACCAATAAGCGCGATCAGCTATTGATTTCATAGCAAATCTGCGGGATGGTTGCCCGCAGCCTGACCCGCCCCAGCCCCCTGTTCACCGGGGCGGATCAGGGCCAGAATGCGTTCAGTTCCCACCGCCCGGCCCGGTTGCGTATTGCAAAGGCGCCGGTGGCTGGTGGGTCATGCCACTGTTCATCGCTCCACCATGTCCATCCAGATGGATCCCCCCCGCAGCCCTGTGCCCGCCGTGGCGCAGGCGCTGGCCGAAGCCGCCTTGCAGCGGCAAAACATGCTGCTGGGCGCGGACAAGGGCATCTCCGGCGCAGGGGCCCCCGGCACTGGTAATCCCACGGGCGGTGTTCCACCCTTACCCACCCCAAATCCCGTCGCCCCTTTGGCACCCCCGCCCTTGCCCGAAGGCGCTAGTGATCCGGCGCTGGCGGACCGCGTCAGCCTCTCACCCCGCGCCAGCCAGGCGCTGCAGGCGCAGGGCCAGACCCCCGCCGCTGCGCCGCCCACTGGGGCGGCCCCGCCAGGGCGGGGCGTGGCGGTGCCACCAGCGGCCATCCCTACCCTGGCTGCTGCGGGTGCCGGGGGCGTGACGGGTGCCGCGTGGCCTGCCAGCGGGGTGTCCCCCGCCATGCGGGGTTTGTTGGATGCACTGGTGCAGCAACTGACCCCTGCTGCTCCGCACCGCGTGGTGGCGGTGCAGCCCTGGGGTGTGGGCCTGGGGGGCGCTGGCGGCCTGCCTGCAGACCCCGACCTGCCTCCGCTGCAAACCTGGCTGGTGGGCCAGGGCCTGCTGCACACCGAGCAGGGGCCGCGTGCATTCACCGCCACGCTGAGGGTGCCTGCGGCGTGGCTGCAGAGTTTGCCCGCCGCTTCGTCACCCTCCAGCCCCACGCCATCGGGCACGCTGCAGGCGGCTTTGGCGGGGCGCAGCCAGGCGCTCACCAGCGGGCTTTTCGCGTTGGTGCTGCAGCCGGGTGTGGGTGCGGGTGAGCGAGCGGCCGCTACCAGTGCCCTGTTGTCGCTCGAATTGGCCCCTTGGCAGGGCGCCGCCGCCAGCGTGGTGTACGGGCGCGACCAGCTCCAGGCCCGCAACGACCCGTGGCTGCAGATGCTGGCGCTGCAGGCCAGCGGCTATGGGCGCGAGGAGGAAGAAGCTGACCAGCGCCGCCGTGCGCGCGGCCACTGTGACACGCCCGGCTGCCCCTATGCGGGCCGTGCGCCCTGTGAGCAACCCTTTTGCCTGGCCATGCGCGTGGTGCCCGTGCAGGCCGTGCCCCCGGTGGGCGGGGTGTGATACGGATTTGCCTTCAACCGTATCACGTCGTTGGTTCGTCTTGCCGTGCTACAGCACTGTCTGCGGCTTCCCGCCTAGTGATTCGGCTGAATCCAAAACCGTAACAATCCACCTTGGTGCGCCCATGCCATGGACATAAAAAAACCGCCCCGTGGTGGGGGCGGCTTGGCCGGGCGCTTGTGGCGCACCTGGGTTCGTGGCGCTGGTGATGTGCCAGCGCTGCGAAAAATCAGACCAGGGCAGGCCTCATGGATACAGACCGCGCATTTCGCGGGCGTGCAGGATGCGCTGGCAGGCCACGATGAAGGTGGCGGTGCGCAGGCTCACCTTGTGCTCTTGCGCCACCTGCCAGATGCCCGCGAAGGCCTCTTGCATGATGCGCACCAGGCGGGCGTTGATCTCGTCTTCGCTCCAGAAGAAGCTGGAGAAGTCCTGCACCCATTCGAAGTAGCTCACCGTCACGCCGCCAGCGTTGGCGATCACGTCGGGCAGCACCAGCACGCCCTTGTCGTTCAGGATGTCGTCGGCCTCGGTGGTCGTGGGGCCGTTGGCGCCTTCGATCACCAGCTTGGCCTTGATCTGGTTTGCGTTGTCCTTGGTGATCTGGCCTTCCAGCGCGGCAGGGATCAGGATCTCGCAGTCCACGCCCCAGAACTCTTCGGCCTTCATCACTTCGGCGCCAGCAAAGCCGCCCACGCCGCCACGGGTCTTCACGTGGGCCAGCAGTGCGGGCACGTCCACGCCCTGGCTGTTGAAGATGGTGCCGGTGTGGTCTTGCACGGCCACCACCTTGGCGCCTGCTTCGGCAAACAGCTTGGCTGCGATGCCGCCCACGTTACCAAAGCCCTGCACGGCCACGCGGGCACCTTCCAGTGCCAGGCCGGTCAGCTTTGCGGCTTCCACACCCACGGTGAACACGCCACGGCCTGTGGCTTCCACGCGGCCCAGCGAGCCACCGATGTCCACCGGCTTGCCGGTGACCACGCCGGTGGCGGTGGCGCCCACGTTCATGGAGTAGGTGTCCATCATCCAGGCCATGATCTGGCCATTGGTGTTGACGTCAGGTGCCGGGATGTCCTTGGTGGGGCCGATGAGCAGGCCGATCTCGCTGGTGTAGCGGCGCGTCAGTCGCTCCAGCTCACCCTTCGACAGCTTCTTGGGGTCCACACGGATGCCGCCCTTGGCGCCGCCGTAGGGCACGTTCACCGCCGCGTTCTTGACAGACATCCAGGCCGACAGGGCCATGACTTCAGACAGTGTTACGTCCTGGTGAAAACGCACGCCACCCTTGCCGGGGCCACGGCTCAAGTTGTGCTGCACGCGGTAGCCTTCGTAGTGGGCGATGGTGCCGTTGTCCAGCTCAATCGGCACGTCCACCACCAGGATGCGCTTGGGGCGCTTGAGCGTTTCTACCCAGCGCGCCAGGCTGCCAAGGTAAGGGGTCACGCGGTCGACCTGCTGCAGGTAGTTGCCCCAGGGGCCGAGGTGGTCAGCCTGCAGGTACGAAGGCAGCGGATGCGCAGAGGCGGCGGGTGTGCCAGAGGGATTCGACATGGGAATTTCCTTGTGGGATCGATTCAAGCCGCGAAGCTTATGCCTGTGGTCGAGCGGTGTCTAAGGCCAGTGTGTATGCCCCTTATGCATTCGTTGCATAACCGCAGGCGCGCCAGGATGCGGTTGTTTGCGTCAAAACAAAAACGGCACTTTTGTGCGGTTTTGCAGAGCGGAGGGGCAACGCTGGCGCCAGATGCCTGCTTTTGTGGCTTGTGCTTCATATTTGGCCGATAAACTCGGCCGCCGAAGCGCTTCCTCGGCACCGGCGCACCCCAGCGCACCAGCCGCTCCTCTATTCAACAAGGTAAGCCCATGAGTTTGAACTGCCCCGCCTGCGCCACCGAAAACCGCGAGGGTGCCAAGTGCTGCAAAGACTGCGGCGCCCCGCTGGTACAACACTGCCCTGACTGTGCTGCGCCGTGCAAGCTGGGTGCCAAGTTCTGCGGGCAGTGCGGCCATGCGTTCGTCACGGCAGCGGCAGCCGCCCCGGTGGCAGCAACTCCTGCCCCAGCACCGGTAGAGGAGCTGGATTTCGATTTTGATATGGACGGTCCAGCCGATCCCGAGGCTGATACCCGCCCGGCCCCGCTGGAGCCTTCGCCCGACAGCCCTTCAGACGAGGTGGATCTGCTGCTGGATACCCCCGCGGAGCCCGCTGCGCCCGCGCAGGACACCACTCTGGGTGCGGTCGCTGGCGCGGTCGCGACCACTGCGGGGGAGGTAACGGAAGTGGAGGAGACTGCTCCTGCTCCTGCTCCTGCTCCTGCTCCTGCTCCTGCTCCTGCTCCTGCTCCTGCTCCTGCTCCTGCTCCTGCTCCAGAGCCAGAGCCAGAGCCAGAGCCAGAGCCAGAGCCAGAGCCAGAGCCAGAGCCAGAGCCAGAGCCAGAGCCCGTCGTGCCTGCGCCGCAGGCCACCGCGCCCAGCGTGCCAGAAGGTGACGCATCGCCCCTTGCAGCAGCCGCACCCGTGCCTGCCCCTGAAGCTGCGCAAGCCCCTGCCGTACCAGTCGCTCCTGCGGCGCCAGAGGCGTCTGCTCCCTCTGCACCGACATCCAAAGCCCCGGCGCCAGCGCCCTGGCCTTTGCCGCCAGAGCCTGCAGCGCCTGAAGCGCGCGGCTCGGCTGCCAAATATGCAGCGCTCGGCCTGGGGGGTATCGCCGTGGTCGCCGGGCTGGCCTGGTGGCTGCTGGGCACCAAGCCCGCAGCCCCATCGGCCAGCGTGCAGCCACCGGCGGCGCAGGTCAGCCCTGCGGCACCGGCCGATGCCAGCCCCGCAGTGGTGCCACCGGCACCGGTTGCGCCCCCCGCCGTCGCGGTAGAGCCGCCGCCCCCGGTGGCACCCGTGACTGCTGGGCCTGCCGTGGCGTCGCCCGCGGTGGGCAGCGCTGCGGCTCCAGCCCAGGCGGCACCAGCTGCGCGGCCCGCACCCAAGACGGCCGATGCAGCGCCAAAGCCAGCCCCCAAGCCTCGCGCCAATGCGCAGACCCAGGCGGCGCCCGCCGCCAACGAGCCGCCTTGGCAGCATGACGGCCCGCGCGGCCCCGCACCGGCCACGCTGTCGCAGCCCAGTGCAGCGCCAGCCCCCGCGCCTGCGGGCGAAGGCCTGGGCCCTTTGCGTGCAGCCCTGCGCCAGTGCGACAGCCAGGACAACATGCTGAGCAAAGGCGTGTGCGTGGTGCGTGCGCGCCACCAGCACTGCGGCAGCAACTGGGGCAAGGTGCCCGAGTGCCCCATGAGCAACCGCAACAACGACCCTTACAGCAACTGATCGGGTCGAGTCCACACAACGGGCCCGCTGCAGCGGGCCCGCCATGCATACCAAACCAACCGAGGGAAAAACCATGAGCCAACCACTTGTCCGAGCGGACAACCCGTATTCCATTTTTCGCCTGCCCGAGGCACTGACCTGCTGGCCTGCTGTCTCCGTGATGGCGGCCTCGTTCCTGGTTGCCGCCCTGGCGTTTGCGCTGGGCGGGGCCCTGGCCCGCGTGTGGATGGGGTTCACGGTGCTGTTCGCACTGGTGGCCATCGTGGTGGGGCTGGCTGGCATCAGCGGCGCTGGCGCCTGCTTGTCAGACGTGGCACGCAAGCGCCCCTACCGGGGTCTGGTGGGCTACTTCATCGCCGGGCTGCTGTGCCTGCCCAAGCTGCTGGGCGCCGGGCTGCTGATGATGCTGGCGGCGCTGGCCCTGTTCCTGGCCCTGGCCGTGGTGTTTTTCATCTGCAAGATCCCGGTGCTGGGCCCCTTGCTGCTGGTGGTGGTGGTACCCGTGGCCGTGCTGGCGATGGCTGCGCTAATGCTGGCGCTGTACGTGGCCTCGTCCATCGTCGGCCCCGCGCTGTGGGATGGTGAGCGCGTGATGCACTCGCTGTCGATCACCTGGCACATCACCCGCAAGTATCCGTTCGCCGCCATCGGCAAGATCGTGGGTGGCATGCTGCTGTCGGCCATCTTTGCCTCGATGCTGTTCGGACTGATCACCTCGGCCTCGTTCACGGTGGGCGGCTTGTTTGCGGCCGTGGTCGGCATGGGTGGCGACTTTGGCAGTGGCATGGGCTACGGTATGCGCCACGGCATGGGTGGCGGCTTCAATCCGCTGGCCGTCATGATGGGCGGCGCCTCGGGCCACGTGATGGGCGCGGGCGTGGGCTTCAGCCTGGTGTTTGCGCTGGCCTCGGCCTTCGTTTTCCTGCTGCCATTGATGGTGGGCGTGCTCACCTGGTGCGAGTTTTCTGAAAAGGTCGATCTGGACAGCATTCGCCAGGCGGCCGATGAAAAGCTGCAGGACATGAACAACAAGATGGCCGACCTGAAGGAAAAGGCCCAGGTCCAGGCCGCCGCTGCGGCGGCTGCAGCCACCGCGGCCACGCAGAAGACCCCCGCTGCCAGCCCTGCGGCAGAGCAGCCCTCCGAAGCCACGCCTGCTGCGCCGGTCGCGCCCACGTCGGCGGTAGCCGCCGCTAATTCCGCACCAGCAGCCCCTGCGGCACCTGCCGCTGCACCGGCTTGCCCCCAGTGCCACGGCACGGTGCAAGCCGGTGACCGTTTCTGCGAACACTGCGGTCACAAGCTGGTGTAAGCCGTTGCCGCCACCAACCCAGCGGAGGGGGGTGTAGGTTCTGTCTGGGGGCGTCTTGCCCCCGGTCACTCCACCGTGAAATGCTCCAGCGCCGAGTCCCCCGCGGGGTAGCGCAGCTGCAGCCCTTTCAGCACTTCGCGCACCAGTGTGGCGATCATCAGGTTGCGGTGTGTCTTGGAGTTGGCTGGCACGATGGTCCATGGCGCCCAAGGCGTGTGCGTGGCCGCCAGCAGCATTTCGTACGCCTTCTGGTACTCGCTCCACTGCTTGCGTGCCTCGATGTCGCTCATCGAGAACTTCCAGTGCTTGGCCGGGTCGTCCAGGCGTTCCTGCAGGCGTTCGCGTTGCTCCTCAGCGCTGATGTGCAGCATGAACTTGAGCACGATGGTGCCGGTGTGCGTGAGCATGCGCTCGAAATCGTTGATGTGACCAAAGCGCTGATGGTGTTGCTCCTTGGTGATCCAGCCGTTGACTGCCGGCACCAGCACATCCTCGTAGTGGCTGCGGTTGAATACCGTGATCTCACCCGCCTTGGGCACCTTCTGGTGAATGCGCCAGAGGTAATCGTGGGCGCGCTCTTCCTCATTGGGCGCAGTCCAGCCCACAGCGTGCACGCCCAGCGGGCTCATGCGGCCAAACACGCCCCGGATGGTGCCGTCCTTGCCCGATGTGTCGGTGCCCTGCAGGATCACCAGCAGTTTGTAGCGCTTGTCGGCGTAGAACAGGTTCTGCAGTGTGTCCAGCTCCTGCGCGATGGACTCTGTCATTGCCTTGTCCTTGAGCTTGTCGCCCAGCGAGAAAGGCTTGGCTGACGGATCGAAGTCCGAAAGCGATACCGTGTGGCGGTGCTTGCCGGCCTTGCGCCGTTCAGGCAGGCCGTTGGCTTGCGTTTCATCGTTGTGCAGCGGCGCGTCCGGCTGCCATTGCGACCAACGCTCGGCCAGGTCTTTGTTGTTGCTGTCAAACGGGTGGTTCATGCGGACTCCTTCGGGGCCCATGGTAAGCCAGAGGCTCAGCCATTGCCCGGGAAAGCTGAGTTCCTCAATGCTATTGAAAATATAGCTGCTAGCGCTTATTCAACAAGCGCTAGCAGCCAATTTTGCTGATAGCCCGAGTGCGCGCCGATCAGAACGCCACCTGCACCCCGGCCACCACCTGGCGGCCCAGGCCAGGGATCACCGTCAGGTTGCCCCACGAGGCGGTGTAGTAGGTCTTGTCGAACAGGTTGTGCACGTCCAGCGTCAGGCGGGTGCGCTTGTCGATTTGCCAGTAGCTGGTCAGGCGCGCCGTGGTGTAGGCGGGCAGGCGGTAGGTGTCGGTCGCGGTGCCGGTGCGCTCGCCCACATGCACCAGCCCCGCGCCCACGCCCCAGCGGCCGCCGCTGGCCAGCCGGTCTTCGCGGATGGCGAACAGCCCGGCGCTCACGCGCGGCACATTCATAAGGCGCTTGCCCAGCAGTGCGGGGTTGTTGTCGCGCACCACTTCGGCATCGGTGTAGGCCAGGTTGGCCGTCATGCGCCAGTGGGCGTCGATCTGCCCGGCCAGGTCGGCCTCCAGGCCCCGGCTGCGCACCTCGCCCGCGGCCACGTTGTAGTTGGCGTTGGTGGGGCTGCGGGTCAGCACATTGGTCTTGCGGATGTCAAACAGCGCCACCGATCCATTGAGTCGCTGGTCGGCCGACTGCCACTTGGCGCCCAGTTCAAAGGCTTTGCCCTCTTGCGGGTCGAACGCACGGCCGCTCTCGTCGGCGCCGGTGTTGGGGCGGAACGAGCGCCCGGCCGACGCATACACCGAGGTGCGGTCGTTGACGAGGTACGTCACCCCCACGCGCGGCGTGGCGGCGGAGTGCGACTGGGTCTGTACGGTGCGGTTCAGGCGGTTTTCGTAGTCCTGGTGGTAGCGGTCAAAACGCATACCGGCCAGCAGCTTCCAGCGCTCGCTCAGGTCTATCTGGTCTTGCACGAACAAGCCCGTGGCGCGCTGGCGGTCGCGGGTGTCAAAACCGGGCGTCAGGTTGCCGGGCGCCTGGCCATAGGTGGGGTTGTCAATGTCGATGGCAAAGGGCTGGCTGGCCAGGGTGGAGTAGCGAATGTCCTGCCCCATGAACAGCCGCCACGATTCCACGCCCGCGAGCACGGTGTGGCGCAGGCCGCCAGTCTGCAGCTTGCCTTCCACTTCGGCCTGTACCGAGGTGTCGCGCGCAGGCAGGCTGCGCCAGCTGTCGCGCCGAGTCAGGGTGCGGCCATCGGCTTGCAGCGTGCCGGTCAGGTCCACCGCTTCGCCGTACAGGTCGGTCTCGCGGTACGAGGCGCCCACGCGCGTGCGCCAGCCCTGGCCCAGGTCGTGGTCCAGTGTGAACTGGTGCGTGTCGCCGTTCACGTGCAGGTTGTCGCGGCTGGGGTCGCCCAGGTAGCGGTCGCGCGGCAAGGCACCTGCGTTGCCATTGACCTGCACGATGCCTCGGTCCAGTGGCGTACGGATGCGGATGAACTCGGCCTCGTAGTTCAGCACCGTGTTGGGGCCCAGGTTCCAGGTGATGGCCGGGGCCACCACCATCTTGCGGTTGTCGACCAGGCTGGTGCGGCTGGCGCCGTCCTCGGCCGCCACGTTCAGGCGGTAGGCCACGTCGGTGCCCAGCGGGCCGGTGCTGTCGAGCGTGGCACGCCGATAGCCCAGGGCGCCCACCTGCACGCCCGCCTTGTTCGCGGCGGTGAACTGGGGCTTTTTGGTCACCACATTGAGGGTGCCGCCTGGCTCGCTGCTGCCGTACAACGCCGCAGCGGGGCCTTTGAGGAACTCCACCCGCTCGACCGAGGCCACGTCGCGCTGCGGGCCATAGCCCCGGCCCGACGCAAAGCCGTTGAGCAGGCTGCCCCCATCGGTGTTGCTGAAGCCGCGAATGGCGAAGTTGTCCCAGGTGCCGCCAAAGTCGTTGAGGCGGGTGATGCCGCTGACAAAGTCCACCGTGTCGGCCAGGCGGCGGGCGCCCAGGTCTTCGATGAGCTGCTGGGGCACCACGCGCACGGCCTGGGGCGTTTCCAGCAAGGGTGTGTCGGTGCGGGTGGCGGCGGTGTTGCGCTGCGCGCCCTGGTAGCCACTGCTGCCCGAGGTTTCGCGCACCTGCACTTCAGACAAGGCGGGGCTGTTCGGGTCGGAGGCGTCTGCATTTTGGGCGAGCACGCCCGTGGTGCCCAACAAGGCGCACAGTGCCAGCGTGGCACGCGCCACGGCGGTATGCCGGCGGGGGCCGGAGATGGAAACTTGCATGGTCAGGAAAAGAGGAGAGCGACAGGGATGCGGTGTGGCGACACCGCCGTGCCCACTGTGGCTGGCCCGCACGAAAGGGGGCAGTGGCTGAAGCGGGGGCCGCATGGCTGCATGCGGCCCCGCCATTATCCATGCAAATGCAAACTGTTCTTATTTAAATGCTGGTGTGGGAGTGCGTGGCTGCGCTCAGGGTGCGCGGTCCGCCGTTTCCATCAGTGCCACAAAGCGCCGTGCCCCCAGGCCCAGGGGCCGCTCTTTGGACCACACCACGTCCACCCACAGCGCGGCGCCGTTGCTCAGGTTCTCAAACGGCATCTCCATCAGCGTGCCTGCCGCCATGCGGGGCTGCACCAGGGCGCGTGGCTGCCAGCCCCAGCCCAGGCCCGCCTCGATCAGGCCCAGTGCGGCCAGGTGGTTGTCGGTACGCCAGTGGTGGCGGGCAAACACAAAGCGCGGGTCGGTCTGGCCCAGGTCGCGGCTGGCCACCACGATCTGGCGCGTGGTGGTCAGGTGTTCTTCGCGCAGCATGGCCGCCTCGGGCGCTGCGCCGCGTGCCTGCGCGGCGGCGCGGGCGGCCACCAGCACCGGGTGCTGAGGCGCCATCACGGCCACCAGCGTTTCGGTGCCCACTTCCTGAAAACCCTCGCGCCCGTCGATGCTGGGGCGCTCAAACACCAGCGCCAGCTGCGCACGGCCACTGTGCAGCAGCGCCAGCGCATCCACCTGCGGGGCCGTCAGCACCTCTACCTGCAGCGACGGGTACTCGTGCGCCAGCGCGGCCAGCGGCGCCGTCCAGCGCGAGGCCAGCAGCTCGGGCGCAATGGCCAGGGTCAGTCGTTCTTCCAGCCCTTGCGTCAGCGCCAGTGCCTGGGCGTTGAGCTGCTGCAACTGCCCGGCCAGCAGGCGTGCCTGGGGCTCCAGCGCTCGTGCGGCCGCCGTGGGCCGGGGCTCGCGCCCGCTGCGGTCAAACAACTGCACGGCCAGCTCGGCCTCCAGGTGGGCAATGGTCATGCTCACGGCCGACGGCACGCGCGACAGCGCCCGCGCCGCGGCCGAGAACGAGCCGTGATCCAGCGCCGCGAGGAACACTTGCACGCTGTCAGAGGTGAATGCCATGGTTGATTTGTCAGAATTTCTGAAAGAAGCTGACTTTATATATCAGCCTGAAGCACATAAAGTACGGCCCATGGCAACATCCAACTCTGTTTCCAGCCTGCAAGGCATTCGACGCCGCGTGGTGTACGTCACGCTGTATGAACTCATCGCCATCGTGGTGGCCACCTTTGGCTTGGCCGCGCTCACGGGGCAAAACGCATCGCACGCGAGCGTGGCTTCGGTGGCTGCTTCGGTGATCGCTGTGCTGTGGAACATCGGGTTCAACTGGGCGTTTGAGCGCTGGGAGTCGCGCCAGGCGGTGCGGGGGCGCAGCGTCAAGCGCCGCATTGCGCACGCCATTGGCTTTGAAGGGGGGCTGGTGTTCACGCTGGTGCCGCTGTTTGCCTGGTGGTTCAACGTGAGCCTGTGGCAGGCCTTTGTGATGGACCTGGCGCTCATCGTCTTCTTCCTTTGCTATACCTTTGTCTTCAACTGGGCGTTTGACCGGGTGTTTGGCTTGCCTGCTTCGGCCATGGCTGCATCTGCGCAGGCGTAAGCACTTAAAATCGCCGCTTCGCCCAAGGAGCGTTGCAGCGGCAGCCTGATTCCACCCCACGATGGTGGCTGGCTGCCGTCAGGCTTGGGCGCCCTGCCTTGGCCCCATCGCAACGACGCTCACCTGTTTTGTCCGTGTTTCTGCACAGGTGAGCCCTATGTCTGCTATCTCCGTCCCTCCCATGAAACTCTCTGGCCTGGAGCCCGTCTCCATCGGTCAGGACACCCTGTTCGTCAACGTGGGCGAGCGCACCAACGTCACCGGCTCCAAGGCGTTTGCGCGGATGATTTTGAACGGCCAGTACGAAGAGGCCTTGGCCGTGGCGCGCCAGCAGGTGGAAAACGGCGCGCAGGTCATCGACATCAACATGGACGAGGCCATGCTCGACAGCAAGGCGGCCATGGTGCGGTTCCTGCAGCTCATCGCTTCCGAGCCCGACATCGCCCGTGTGCCCATCATGGTGGACAGCTCCAAGTGGGACGTGATTGAAGCGGGCCTGCGCTGCATCCAGGGCAAGGGCATCGTCAACTCCATCAGCATGAAAGAAGGTGTGGAAGCCTTCAAGCACCAGGCCAAGCTGGTCAAGCGCTATGGCGCTGCGGCCGTGGTGATGGCGTTTGACGAGCAAGGCCAGGCCGACACCTTTGCGCGCAAGATCGAGATCTGCGAGCGCGCGTACCGCATCCTGGTGGACGAAGTGGGCTTCCCGCCTGAAGACATCATCTTCGACCCCAATATCTTTGCCGTGGCCACCGGCATCGAAGAGCACAACAACTACGCGGTCGATTTCATCGAGGCCACGCGCTGGATCAAGCAGAACCTGCCGGGCGCCAAGGTGTCGGGCGGCGTGAGTAACGTGTCGTTCAGCTTCCGCGGCAACGACCCCGTGCGCGAGGCCATTCACACCGTGTTCCTGTACCACGCCATCAAGGCCGGCATGGACATGGGCATCGTCAACGCGGGCATGGTGGGCGTGTACGACGACCTGGAGCCCGTGCTGCGCGAACGCGTGGAAGACGTGGTGCTGAACCGCCGCCCCGACGCCGGGGAGCGCCTGGTCGAGATTGCCGAAACCGCCAAGAGCGGCGCCAAGGACGAGAGCAAGAAGCTCGAATGGCGCGGCACGCCCGAGCACCCCAAGACCGTCAACGAACGCCTGACCCACGCGCTGGTGCATGGCATCACCGACTTCATCACCGAAGACACCGAAGAGGCCTATCGCGCCATCCTGGCCAAGGGCGGCCGCCCGCTGCACGTCATCGAAGGCCCGCTCATGGACGGCATGAACGTGGTGGGCGATTTGTTTGGCGCGGGCAAGATGTTCCTGCCCCAGGTGGTGAAAAGCGCCCGCGTGATGAAGCAGGCCGTGGCCCACCTGCTGCCCTACATCGAAGAAGAAAAGCGCCAGATGGAAGCCGCTGGCGGCGACGTGAAGACCAAGGGCAAGATCGTCATCGCCACCGTCAAGGGCGACGTGCACGACATTGGCAAGAACATCGTCACCGTCGTCTTGCAGTGCAACAACTTTGAAGTGGTGAACATGGGCGTGATGGTGCCCTGCCACGAGATCCTGGCCAAGGCCAAGGAAGAGGGCGCGGACATCGTGGGCTTGTCGGGCCTCATCACCCCCAGCCTCGAAGAGATGCAATACGTGGCCGGCGAGATGCAGAAGGACGAGCACTTCCGCGTCAAGAAAATCCCGCTGCTGATCGGTGGCGCCACCACCAGCCGCGTGCACACCGCCGTCAAGATCGCTCCGCATTACGAAGGCCCAGTGGTCTACGTGCCCGACGCCTCGCGCAGCGTGAGCGTGGCGCAAAGCCTGCTGGGCGATGGCGTAGAGAGCTACGTGGCTGAGCTGAATGCCGACTACGACAAGGTGCGTACCCAGCACGCCAACAAAAAGGCCACGCCCCTGTGGCCCCTGGCCAAGATCCGCGCCAACAAGACGCCTATCGACTGGTCGGCCTACCAGCCTGCCGTACCCCGCGCGCTGGGCCGCCGGGTGTTCAAGAACTTCGACTTGGCCGAGCTGGCCAGGTACATCGACTGGGGCCCGTTCTTCCAGACCTGGGACCTGGCCGGCCCGTACCCCGCCATCCTGCAAGACGAGATCGTGGGCGTGGAAGCCACACGCGTGTTTGCCGACGGCCAGGCCATGCTGAAAAAGATCATCGAAGGCCGATGGCTCACTGCCAGCGGCGTGATGGCGCTGCTGCCCGCCAACAGCGTGGGCGACGACATCGAGTTCTACACCGACGACACCCGCACCGAGGTGGCCATGACCTGGTATGGCCTGCGCCAGCAGGCCGAAAAGCACACCATCGACGGCGTGACCCGCCCCAGCCGCTGCCTGTCTGACTTCGTCGCGCCCAAGGAAAGCGGCATTGCCGACTACGCGGGCCTGTTCGCTGTGACGGCAGGCCTGGGCGTGGAGAAGAAGGAAAAAGCCTTCATCGACGCGCTGGACGACTACTCCGCCATCATGTTCAAGAGCCTGGCCGACCGCCTGGCCGAAGCCTTTGCCGAATGCCTGCACCACCGCGTGCGCACCGACCTGTGGGGCTACGCAGCGGGCGAGCAGTTGAGCAACGACGACATGATTGCCGAGAAGTACCGCGGCATCCGCCCCGCGCCCGGCTACCCCGCCTGCCCTGACCACAGCGCCAAGACCGACCTGTTCCGCGTGCTGAACGCCGAAGAGATCGGCATGGGGTTGACCGAGAGCCTGGCCATGACACCGGCCGCCAGCGTGAGCGGCTTCTACATCGGCCATCCCGACGCGGTGTACTTCAATGTCGGCAAGATCGGCGATGACCAGCTGCACGACATGGCCCAGCGCCGGGGCATGGACGAGAAGGTGCTGGAGCGGTTGCTGGCGCCGAACCTGTGATGCTATGAATTAAATAGCTGCTGGCGTTTGCTGGATAAGCGCTAGCGGCCTATTTAACTCAAATTTCCGGGCCATCAGTCCTTGCTGTCTGGCAGCTTCGCAATCACCTTGATCTCGAACTGAAAGCCGTACAGCCAGGTCACCCCGATGCCCGTCAGCGTGGGGTAGGGCGCCTCGCCCCAGAACTCGGGCACGATGCCCCAGATGGTCTCGAAGTTCGCCTCGGGGTTGACCACAAACATCGTCACATCTACCACGTCATCAAACGTGCAGCCCGCTGCCTGAAGCACCGCGTTGAGGTTGCTGAATGCCAGGCGCACCTGCGCGGCCAAGTCGGGCTCGGGCGAGCCGTCTTCGCGGCTGCCCACCTGGCCCGAGACAAACAGAAAGCCGTTGGCGCGCACGGCGGGCGAATAGCGGTTGCGCTCGTACAGCGCCTGACGGCCTGCGGGGAAGACAACATCACGGGTGGGCATGGAAGGTTCTTTCAGGAAAGAGTGGTTGGTGATCCAGCCACTGTAGAAGCGTGCTCTGTTCCGATAAACAGGCTAATCTGCGCAGCACTGTTCTTCATCGCCAAACAATAAACAACGGGCCGCGCAGCGCCCCTACCGCCATGGACCGTTTTGATGCCCTGCAGGCCTTTGCCCGCGTGGTGGAATCGGGCAGCTTCACCAGAGCCGCCCACACCCTGCACATGAGCCGCACTACCGTCACCCTGCTGGTGCAGCAGCTCGAAGCCCGCCTGCGCGTGAAGCTGCTGCACCGCACTACGCGCAGCGTGCAGCTCACTGCCGATGGCGCGGCCTACTACCCCCGTGTGGTGCGCCTGCTGGCGGACCTGGAAGATGCCGACGCCAGCCTCTCCAGCGCCTTGGCCGCGCCCCGGGGGCGGCTGCGGGTGGATGTGCCCAGCCCGCTGGCCAGCCTGGTTCTCATCCCGGCGCTGCCGGCCTTTCATGCGCAGTACCCCGACATCCAGCTCCACCTGGGCGTGAGCGACCGCGTGGTGGACATCGTGAGCGACCAGGTGGACTGCGTGGTGCGCGGCGGCACGGTCACCAACCTTTCACTCATCGCGCGCCATGTGGGCGACCTGGCTTTGCGCGTGTATGCCGCGCCCAGCTACCTGCAACGCTGCGGGGCACCGCAACACCCCACCGAGCTGGAAGGGCCGCACCACCACACCGTGGGCTTTGTGTGGGCCCGCACCGGCAAGCCCCTGCCCTTTGCCATGCGCCGGGGCCACGAGCAGGTGCAGGCCCAGGGCCGCTATGTGTGCGCGGTGGACGATGGCAACGCCTACCTGGCCGCAGGCCTGGCGGGCCTGGGTGTGCTGTGGTTGCCCGACTACATGGCGAAGCCGCAGGTGGCCGGGGGCACCTTGGTGCCGCTGTTTGCTGACTGGCAGATGGACCCCATGCCCTTGCACGTCGCCTACGCACCGCACCGCCACGTCAGCGCCAAGCTGCGCGTGTTCATCGATTGGGTGGCGGCATTGATGGCGGAACACGCGCCACTGCAAGCCCAAATTGCTACTAAATAAATAGCTGCTGGCGCTTGTTGGGTAAGCGTTTTGGCCGGTTTTGGTGCTGAAGTGCTTGTCTGCCGGTGAGGGAGCGCCGCTTTGCGGCGCCTCCTCCTACACCGGCCCAAAGGCGTGCGGGGGTCTGGTGAAACGCCTCCCAAAGCCTGCCCATGCTGACACCCAAAGTCGTCCTCGTAGAAGACAACACCACCATTCGCGAAACGCTGGTTCCTGCGCTGCAGGAGCTTGCCGGGGCGCGCGTGGTGGCAATGGCCGATGGCGCGCAGGAGGCCCTGGCAACCCTGCGCCAGGTGCCGTGGGATGTGCTGGTGCTGGACATGTTCTTGCGCGAGGGCACAGGCCTGGAGGTGCTGGCCCAGTTGCCCGGCGAACTGGCGGGCCGCAAGGTGTACGTGCTGACGAACTACGCCACCGCAGATTTGCGCGAGGCCTGCGTGCGCCTGGGGGCGGATGCGGTGTTTGACAAATCCACGGAGCTGGATGAGTTCTTCGCGGCCTTTCTGGCGTGATGCTGTGGGGTTGGTCTGGTCAACCGCAGGCGGCTTTGCGTTGGGGCACAGGGCGCTGGCCGCTTTCGCATTCGCTCATGTAGTTCTCCAAGGCCAGCAGGGCCCGCCCGTCGGGGGTGGGGCCGTGCACGGCCACCACTTGCTCGCCCGATGCGGTGGTGTAGCACTCGCCACGCACCAGTCCGCGTTGTGCCAGCGCGTGGAAGAGGTCGATGTCTTGGGGGTCTTGCAAGACCATGGGGTGTGCGGAGCTCGCGATGGCCCGCAGCAACTTGGTTTCCATGGTGAACTTTCATTGGCCGCTGGTGCGCGGCGAAACTGAAATCCAAAGCGTGTTGCCAAGGCGCTCAAGAAGCGAGAGTCCACTCTACGCGCATCGTGTGGAAATGAATGTGTGAAAACGTATCTTGATTGTTAACTTCGGGTCTGCGCCGGGCCCTGCCTTCGGTGCCACGGGGTGTGCGGCAGGGGGCATTGCAGATTCACCAGCACCGCAGTAGGGGCATGTGCGCCCAGGTTTACAGCGCTGCGTAGACCAGGGTGGGGAACAGCTCACACAGCATTTCCAGCTGCCCCGGCGCCTGTGTGAGCAAGATGGCGAACAGGTCTTGCGCTGGATCGACGAAGAAGAACGTGCCGCCCATGCCGCTCCAGCTGTAGTGCTCCGCACTGCCCGGCCGCGTGGCGCCACCCGTGGCCATGCGCACTGCCACACCCAGACCAAAGCCGTAGCCCGCGGGCAGGATGGTGCCCGCGCGCGGCAGGGTGCCGAGGTGGTCGGCCGTCATGAAGTCCACCGTGGCGCTGCTGGCCAGGCGCACGCTGCCGTTGGGCGTGTGCACCGTGCCGCGCCCCAGCATCAGTTGCAGGAAACGGGCGTAGTTTGCAGCGGTGGAGACCAGGCCCCCGCCAGCCGATTCAAACACCGGGGGCTCGGCCACGTCGATCAGGGTGACGCCCGCGCCGGTGAGCGGGTCGCGGGCGAAGGGTTCGGCCAGCCGGTGGCGGCTAGATGCGGGCACGCTGAAGCCGGTGTCCTGCATGCCCAAGGGCTCGAAAACGCGCCGCTGCAGCACCTGGCCCAGCGGGGCGCCTTCAATCACTTCAATGATGGCGCCCAGCACATCGGTGGCGCGGCTGTATTCCCAGCAGGTGCCGGGCTGGTGTAGCAGGGGCAGGGGGCCGAGCGCGGCCGCCAGTTGCTGGTTGCTGTGCCTGCGCGAGCCCACGCGGGCGTTGCGGTACTGGTCGGCAATGGGGCCGGTGTCCCAGGCGTAACTCAGGCCCGCTGTGTGGCGCAGCAGGTCGTGCACGGTGGCTTCGCGGGCGGCGGGCGCCAGGGTGCCGGTGGCAGCGTCGTACACCTGCTGCCCTTTGAAGGCGGGAAGGTAACGAGACACGGGGTGCGCCAGCAGCAGGCGCCCTTCTTCCATCAGCATCAGCGCCACCAGCGAGGCGATGGGCTTGGTCATGGAGTAGATGCGAAACACCGTGTCCGGCGCCATGGCGGGCGCAGCCATCCCGGGTTGGCCTTGGCTTGCGGGGCGCTGCAGGCCCACGGCTTCGTGCAGCACCGTGCGACCCCGGTGCTGCACCAGCGCCACGGCGCCGGGCAACACCCCTTGGGTGACCAGATCAAGCAACACCGTGCGCACGCGCGCCAGGGCGGAAGGGTTCATGGGCGAGGCTCCCTTGGGCTGAAAGATGCCCCATTTTGCCGATGTCGCGGTGCGGCACAAGGCTGCGCCGAGGTTGCCCCTGGCTTTGTGGGTTTGATGTCAAAACGGGCTCTAGCGCCCATTCAGAACGCGCAGCAAGCTATTGTTTTGATAGTGCTTCTGAGGGGCTTGCTGGCGCGGCCGGAGGGGGCGCCATCTCCAGCTGCATCATGATCATGTTGACCAGCGTCTGCACCGTGGGCCGGCCGGTTTCGATCACGTAGGTGGCTGCTTCGCGGTACAGCGCATCGCGCTGGGCATACAGCTCGCGTAGCTTTTGCAGGGGGTTGTTCACCTGCAGCAGGGGGCGGGTGCGGTCGTGCTTCACGCGTTTGAAAATCTCTTCCGGCGAGGCCCGCAGATACAGCACATTGCCAAAATCGCGCAGCACCTGGCGGTTTTCCGGGCGCAGCACGGCGCCACCGCCGGTGGACAGCACCATGCCGCCGGGCCGCGCCGTCACCTCGGCCAGCACCTGGGCCTCGATGTCGCGAAAGCGTGCTTCCCCTTCGGCTTCAAAAAACTGGCGGATGCTGGTCTTTAGCACCTGTTCCAGTTGGTGGTCCAGGTCAATGAATGGCACCTTTAGCCGCTGGGCCAGGTGCCTGCCCACGGTGGATTTGCCCGAGCCGGGCATGCCGACCAGTGCACGGCGAATCTGCATAAATCTCCTGTCTTGCCCCAACGGAACCAGGGCCCAAGTTTACGGCCCCGGGTGGGGCGGCGGCCCCAGCGCAGCGCGCTGTAAAGCCGCCGCATGCACTGGCGCCGCCCAAACAGGTGCTTACAAGCTTTACGGAACAGCCGCTGCACAAGCCGCAGAGCCTGTGTACCTTTAGGCCATCGGGTGCCGCCATCCATCGGGCGCCTCACAGCAAAGGAAAACCATGCACAAAAACACCGTTCTCACCGTACCCGCAACCCCTGTGGCAATGCCCGGCGCTGCCGCTGCCGGCTTCGCTTCTCCCAAGTGGATGTGGGTGGCCATTGGCGGCCTGGGCGCTTGCGTGGTGACCTTGGCCACCGTGCTGGTGGTAGAGCGCCGCAGCGCGCCGCCCACCGAAGTCGCCGTGGCGCAGGCCACGCCGGCAGCCCTGGCTGCACCTGCCGTGGCGTCGTCGTTGCAGGCTGCACCGGGTGCTGCCGCCCCGCTGGCCAGCGCTGCCCCGCAGCGTGGCGCAGCACCATCCCACGCCTGGCCGCAAACGCCCGCAGCCCGTGGTGATGTGGCCCGCCAGCCCGCAGGCATGCCCGTGGCGCAGCGCGCAGCCAACATTTGCAGCACCTGTGGCCGTGTGGAATCGGTCCAGGCCATCGAGCAGGCAGCGCCGGCCACCGGCGTGGGTGCCGTGGCCGGTGGCGTGCTGGGCGCCGTGGTGGGCAACCAGATCGGCAAGGGCAACGGGCGCACCGCTGCCACGGTGCTGGGCGCGGTGGGCGGCGGCTATGCCGGCCATGAGATCGAAAAACGCACCCGCACCCAGACCACCTACCAGGTGCGCGTGCGCCTGGAAGACGGCAGCAGCCGGGTCTTCACCCGCTCGCAACCGCCCGCCGTGGGCACCCCGGTGGTGCTGCAGGGCAAGGGGTTCCGTGTGGCCGACGAGGGCACCATGCCGCAAGCCCAGCAGCCCCAGCCCCAATACGCACCCCAGTACCAGACGGTTTCGCAGCCCGGCTACGTGGCCATGCAGCAGTGAGTGGGCTGGCGCGGTGTTAGAACCCAGCCGCCGCCTGGCGCAGACGCATGAAAAAGGGAGCCCAGGGCTCCCTTTTTGTTGTGCAGCGTCGCAGCCGCTTACTTCTCGACGAAGGCGCGCTCCACCACGAAGTCGCCGGGCGTGCTGGTGTTGCCTTCTTCAAAGTCGCGCTTTTCCAGCATGACCTTCAGGTCGGCCAGCATGGCGGGGCTGCCGCACAGCATCACGCGGTCGGTCAGCGGATCGAGCGGGGGCAGGCCGATGTTGGCGGGGAAGGTGCCGTTTTCGATCAGGTCGGTGATGCGGCCCTGGTTGCGGAAGGGCTCGCGCGTCACGGTGGGGTAGTAGATCAGCTTGTCCTTGACAATTTCGCCCAGGAACTCGTGGTTGGGCAGCTCTTTCTCGAACAGATCCTGGTAGGCCAGCTCGTTCACTTCGCGCACGCCATGCACCACGATCACTTTTTCGAAGCGCTCATAGGTTTCGGGGTCGCGCACGATGGACAGCCAGGGCGCCAGGCCGGTGCCGGTGCCGATCAGGTACAGGTTCTTGCCGGGCAGCAGATAGTCGATGAGCAGCGTGCCGGTGGGCTTCTTGCCGACGATGATGGTGTCGCCCACCTGGATATTTTGCAGGCGCGAGGTCAGCGGGCCGTCCGGCACCTTGATCGACAGGAACTCCAGGTGTTCTTCCCAGTTGGGGCTGGCAATCGAGTACGCGCGCAGCAGCGGCTTGCCGTCCACCTTCAGGCCGATCATGGTGAAATGGCCGTTGGAAAAGCGCAGCGCGGGGTCGCGCGTGGTGGTGAAGCTGAAAAGGCGGTCGGTCCAGTGGTGAACGGTCAGGACGCGTTCTTCGAGAAAGGCACTCATGGTTTCTTGCAAAGATGAGAATCGGGGGAGCCACCGCCAGACGCTGGCGGACAAAGGAGCTTGGCTGGCGCGTGTACAGGAGGCCGCAACGCCTTTGGCTAGCAGGTAAACCCGTTTATTGTCAGGCAAACGGGCGCGCAGGTACATTGTCGGCCCTCAAGCCTTTGATTCAAACGAAAGAAAAGTCATGCCCTTATGCACCGCTTTGCTCAGAACCTGGGCACCCCTGTTGGGCCTGAGCCTGCTGGCTGGCCCAGCGCTGGCCCAGGGCACCTACAAGATCGGTGAAATCAACAGCTACAAGGCCCAGCCTGCGTTCCTGGAGCCCTACAAGAAGGGCATGGAGCTGGCCGTGGAGCAGGTCAATGCCAGCGGCGGCATTGCCGGGCGCAAGCTGCAGCTCATCGTGCGCGACGACAACGCCAACCCCGGCGACGCCGTGCGCGCGGCCGAGGAGCTGCTGGCGCGCGAGAAGGTCGATGTGCTGATGGGCAGCTTTCTCTCGCACGTGGGCCTGGCGCTGACAGACTTTGCGCGCCAGAAAAAGGTGTTCTTCCTGGCCGCCGAGCCGCTGACCGACAAGATCGTGTGGGAGAGCGGCAACCGCTACACCTTCCGCCTGCGCGCCTCTACCTACATGCAGGTGGCCATGCTGGTGCCCGAGGCCGCCGCGCTCAAGAAGAAGCGCTGGGCCATCGTCTACCCCAACTACGAATACGGCCAGTCGGCCGTGGCCACGTTCAAGAAGCTGCTCAAGCAGGCCCAGCCCGATGTGGAGTTCGTGGCCGAGCAGGCTGCGCCCCTGGGCAAGGTGGATGCCGGCAGCGTGGTGCAGGCCCTGGCCGACGCCAAGCCCGACGCCATCTTCAACGTGCTGTTCGCCGCCGACCTGGCGCGCTTTGTGCGCGAGGGCAACACGCGCGGTCTGTTCCAGGGCCGCGAGGTGGTGAGCCTGCTCACCGGCGAGCCCGAGTACCTGGACCCCCTCAAGAACGAAGCCCCCACCGGCTGGACCGTGACCGGCTACCCCTGGTACGGCATCACCACGCCCGAGCACCAGGCGTTTCTGAAGGCCTACCAGGACAAGTACAAAGACCACCCGCGCCTGGGTTCCGTGGTGGGCTACACCGCCATCCAGTCGCTGGCGGCGGGCATGCGCAAGGCGGGCGGGGCCGATACGGAAAAGCTCATCACCGCCTTCCGGGGGCTGGAGCTGACATCGCCCTTCGGCCCGATTCGCTACCGCACGGAAGACCACCAGTCCACCATGGGCGCCTTTGTGGGCAAGACGCGCAATGACGGCGGCAAGGGCGTGATGGTCAACTTCCGCTACGCCGATGGCGCCAAGTTCCAGCCCAGCGCCGAAGAGGTCAAGAAGCTGCGCGCAGCGGACTGATACCGCGCGACTGAACGCATGGAAGCCGGGTTCTCCAGCCTGATCGGCCAGCTGCTCAACGGGCTGGCCGGTGCGTCGTCGCTGTTCCTGGTGGCAGCGGGGCTGTCGCTGATTTTTGGCGTCACCCGCATCGTTAACTTTGCGCACGGCTCGTTCTACATGCTGGGCCTGTATGTGGCCTACACGCTGGTGGAGCGGCTGTCGGGCAGCATCGGCTTCTGGCCCGCGCTGCTGCTGGCGCCCCTGGCCACTGGCGTGCTGGGCGCGGTGGTAGAGATGGCGCTGCTGCGGCGCATCTACCGCGCCCCGGAGCTGCTGCAACTGCTGGCCACCTTCGCGCTGGTGCTGGTGGTCAAAGACGCGGTGCTGTGGGCCTGGGGCCCTGAAGAGCTGTTTGGCCCCCGCGCGCCGGGGCTGGAGGGCTCCGTCCACATCCTCGGGCGGCCTTTCCCTGCGTACGATCTGCTGTTGATCGCCATCGGCCCCGTGGTGCTGGGCGCCCTCTGGTGGCTGCTGCACCGCACGCGTTGGGGCACGCTGGTGCGCGCGGCCACGCAAGACCGCGAGATGGTCGGCGCCCTGGGCGTGAACCAGGCCTGGCTGTTCACCAGCGTGTTTGCCCTGGGCGCCTTGCTGGCCGGGCTGGGCGGGGCGCTGCAGCTGCCGCGCGAGCCCGCCAGCCTGGAGCTGGACATGCACACCATTGGCGCCGCCTTCGTGGTGGTGGTGGTGGGTGGCATGGGCTCGCTGCCTGGCGCCTTTGTGGCCGCGCTGCTGATTGCCGAGCTGAAGGCGCTGTGCATCTGGATCGGTCTGGTCGAGGTGGGCGGCGTGGCCTTGTCGTTCTCCAAGCTCACCCTGGTGGTGGAATTTGTGGTGATGGCCGTGGTGCTGGTGTGGCGCCCCTGGGGCCTGATGGGCAAACCGCAGGCACCCGCGCGCGCAGCGGGCGATGCCGAAACCCCGCTCAAAGCCGCTGGCCCCGCCGCCCGCACAGCGTGGCTGGCCCTGCTGGCCGCGCTGGTGCTGCTGCCCGTGGCGGCCGGGGCGTGGCCCTATGCCACTGTGCTGGCGTCCGATGTGCTGGTGGCGGCCCTATTTGCCGCCAGCCTGCATTTCTTGATGGGGCCTGCGGGCCTGCATTCGTTTGGCCACGCAGCCTACTTTGGCCTGGGCGCCTACGCCGCAGCGCTGCTGGTGCGCGCGGCAGGCCTGCCCATGGAAGCTGCTTTGGTGCTGGCACCGCTGGTGGCGGCGCTGGGGGCGCTGGTGTACGGCTGGTTCTGCGTGCGGCTGTCGGGCGTGTCGCTCACCATGCTCACGCTGGCGTTTGCACAGATCACCTGGGCCGTGTGCTACCAGTGGGACAGCCTGACCGGCGGCAGCAACGGCATCACCGGTGTGTGGCCTACAGACTGGTGGGCCCAGGGCGCACGCTTTTATTGGCTCACGCTCACCCTGGTGGCGCTGGGCGTGCTGCTGCTGCGCCGGGTGCTGCTGGCGCCGCTGGGCTACGCCCTGCGCGCCGGGCGCGATGCACCGCTGCGCGCCGAGGCCATTGGCATCGATGTGCGCCGCGTGCAGTGGATTGGCTTTGTGCTGGCGGGTGCGCTGGCGGGCCTGGCGGGCGCGCTGTTTTTGCTGGCCAAGGGCAGCATTTCGCCCGAAGCCCTGGCCGTGGCCAAGTCGGTGGATGGCCTGGTGATGGTGCTGCTGGGCGGCGTGCAAACGCTGGCCGGCCCACTGCTGGGCGCGGGCGCGCTGACCTGGCTGCACGACACCGTGGCGCGCAACACCGACTACTGGCGCGCCTTGCTGGGCGCCACCATGCTGCTGCTGGTGCTGGCCTTCCCGCAGGGGCTGGCCGGTTTTGCCCAGGCCTGGTGGGCCCGCCGCAGGGGGGCTGCATGAGCGCGCCGCTGCTGCAGGTGACGGGCCTTTCGCGCGCCTTTGGCGGCGTGCAGGCCGTGGATGGCGTGGGCTTTTCGCTGCTTGAGGGCGAGATGCTGGCCCTCATCGGCCCCAATGGCGCGGGCAAGTCCACCACCTTCAACATGGTGGGCGGGCAGTTGCGGCCCGATGCGGGCGACGTGCGGCTGGCCGGTGAATCACTCGTGGGCCTGCCCCCGCGCACCATCTGGCGCCGGGGTGTGGGCCGCACCTTCCAGATCGCCGAAACCTTCCGCTCTTTGACGGTGGCGGAAAACGTGCAGATGGCGCTGCTGTCGGCAGACCGGCGCATCCTGCACTGGTGGCGACCCGCCGCCGCCCACCGGCGGGCCGATGCGCTGGCCCTGCTGGAGCGCGTGGGCATGCACGCCCAGGCCGACCGCCCCTGCAGCGCCCTGGCTTATGGCGATGTGAAACGCGTGGAGCTGGCCATGGCCCTGGCCCACGGCCCGCGCCTGCTGCTGATGGACGAGCCCACCGCCGGCATGGCGCCGGCCGAGCGCCTGGCCCTGATGGCGCTGACCCGCCAAATCGCCCGCGAACGCCGCATGGGCGTGCTGTTCACCGAGCACAGCATGGACGTGGTGTTTGGCCAGGCCGACCGCGTGCTGGTGCTGGTGCGCGGCCGCCTGCTGGCCGAAGGCACCCCCGAGCAGATCCAGGCCGATGCGCGCGTGCAAGAGGCTTATCTGGGCGCAGGCTTTGATGTGGAGGCGACCGCATGACAGAAAACGCCGCCGTGCCACTGCTGCAGGTGCAAGGCCTCAACGCCTGGTACGGCGCGGCGCAGATTCTGTTTGACGTGTCGCTGCAGGTGGGGCGTGGTGAGGTGGTCGCCCTCATGGGCCGCAACGGCGCCGGCAAATCGACCACGCTCAAGGCCCTTATGGGCATGGTGGCGCGGCGCGGTAGCGTGCAGTTTTTGGGGCAAGACATTGCGCGGCGCGAGCCGCACGAGATTGCCCGCCTCGGCCTGGGCTATGTGCCGGAAGAGCGCCGCATCTTCACCGACCTGTCGGTGATGGACAACCTGGAAGTCGGCCGCCAGCGCCCGCGCCGCTGGCCCGATGGCACCGCCGCCCCCGAGTGGACGCCCGAGAAGCTGTTTGCGCTGTTCCCCAACCTGGGCGAAATGCCGCAGCGCCCCGGTGGGCGCATGAGCGGTGGCGAGCAGCAAATGCTCACCGTCGCCCGCACGCTCATGGGTCAGCCCCTGTTGGTGCTGCTGGACGAGCCCTCGGAAGGCGTGGCCCCCCTCATCGTGCAGCAAATGGCCCGCACCATCCGCGCCCTGAAGGCCCAGGGCGTGAGCGTGCTGCTGAGCGAGCAGAACCTGCCGTTTGCCGAAGCGGTGGCCGACCGCGCCTACCTTATCGAACAGGGCCAGGTGGTCCACGAAGGCCGCATGGCCGACGTGGTGGCCAACCCCGACGTGCGCAAGAACTGCCTGGGGGTGTGAGCAGGCCCCGGCCATCGGCGCTGCGCCTGTTGTTGGTGGTTAAAAAGTAACCTTGACCGAGGGCGCACTGCGCTTGGCATCGCCGTGGAATACGGCCTCGATGTTGTTGCCATCCGGGTCCAGCACGAACGCGGCGTAGTAGCCGGGGTGGTAAATGCGCTCACCGGGCGCGCCATTGTCTTGCCCGCCGTGCGCCAGCGCCGCTTCATAGAACGCATGGACCATGTCGCGGCTCTGGGCCTGGAAGGCCAGGTGGACGCGGCCGGTGAGCCGGCCTTGCGCGGCCACGCTGCTGGCCGTGGAAACAAACAGCTCGTCGGCCCAGAAATACTCTTCGTTGGCGCCGCCCATGGGCACTTCCAGGGCCTGAAAGACGGCCGCGTAAAAAGCGTGGCTGGCCGCCAGATCGCGCACTACCAGCTGGACGTGGTCGATCAAGCGGCCACGGTGCAGTTCATTGGTTTCCATGGGTTGTCCTTTCCAGATCAGTTCACTGGGGTGCATGCAGGCCGACGCGGTTGCCGTCCAGGTCATGGATGTGCGCAAAAAAGCCCATGCCCGGTGGCAAGGCCTGGCGCGGCAATGCGATCTTGCCACCTTGCGCCACCACACGTTCCAGTGCGGCATCCAATGAGGGCGAGGCATCCAGGTACACCATCGTGCCTTGTCCGCTGGGCTGCGCGGCGGCCGTGCCTGTCATCAGCGCGCCGCCCACCCCAGCGCCCGGCTCGTAGGCAAACACCGCCAGCTCCGACTGCGGGCCCATCACCTCGCGTCGCATGCTTTGGCCCAGCACCGCTTCGTAAAAAGCCTGTGCGCGGGCGATGTGGGGGGTGGGGATTTCAAACCAGGTGATGGCGTTGTGCATGGGTCCTCCTTGGCGTCAAAGCGCGTGATCAAAAATGAGAGACCGCATGGTGCGGCGCCCCTGCTGACACCGCCATGTCAGCAGCCTGCGGGTGGTGCTGTACCCACAAGTTTCAGCCGTGCTTACCCGCTCGCCGCCGCGTATCCCTGTGGGCAAAGGGCGCCACTAGCTTGCAGAATGAGTTTTATTAAAAAGTGGCTCTGGCGCTTACCCAATAAGCGCTAGCAACTATTGATTTAATAGCAATTCAGCCTCAATGCTGCGTGTGGTGCAGCCCCCGGCGCAGTTGCACGGCTTCGGCCACATGGTCTGCGCCGGTGTGCGTGGCGCCCGCCAGGTCGGCAATGGTGCGGGCCACCCGCAGGGTGCGGTGGGTGCTGCGGGCCGACCAGCCCAGCCGGTTGGCTGCGCGCTGCAAGAACTGCAGGGCGTCGTCCTGCAGCATCACCAGCTCGTCCATGCCCTGGCCCTGCAGCGCCTGGTTGGGGTGGCCTTGCCGCGCCAGCGCGAGGGCCCGGGCGCGCTCCACCCGCTCGCGCACGGTGGCGCTGGCCTCTCCCGCCGGGGCGCCCACCAGTTGTTCGGCGGGCAGGGCGGGCACCTCCACATGCAGGTCGATGCGGTCGAGCAGCGGGCCGCTGAGCTTGCCCTGGTAGCGCGCCACCTGGTCGGGCGTGCAGCGGCAAGCCCGCTGGCTCGACCCGAGGAAGCCACAGGGGCACGGATTCATGGCGGCAATCAATTGAAACCGGGCGGGAAACTCCGCCCGCTGCGCCGCGCGGGCGATGGTGATGTGGCCGGTTTCGAGGGGCTCGCGCAGTGCCTCCAGCGCGGCACGGGGGAATTCGGGCAGCTCGTCCAAAAACAACACACCCTGGTGGGCGAGCGAGATTTCGCCAGGGCGGGGCGGCGAGCCGCCTGCTAAATTTCACACAAGATGCGATCATGCGCGCAAATGGTCACATTGAATACGATTAAGCGCTCTCAGCTGGTCCAGGGCCCAGTCAGGGCGATTGGTGTCCAGTCGCGCAGCATCACTGGAACGATGCCGAATGGCAATCGCTACGAGTCCAGTTTGGAGCGTGACTTCATGCTGCTTTTGGATTTTGATCTGGCTGTAGATCTCTACACGCCACAACCGGTGACCATTCGCTATCAGACGGATGATGGTGCTTGGCATCGTTACGTTCCAGATGGTCTCGTTGAGTGGCGGAAAGATTTGAAGCCTCATGATGCGCGTCCGCTACTCGTTGAGATCAAGTACCGCCAAGCATTTGAAGGGCAGTGGCGGATCTGGCGCCAGCGGGCCCGCGCTGCTCGCCGATATGCCACCGAGAGGGGGTGGCAGTTCTTGATCATCACCGAGCGCGACATTCGAAACCCCTTTTTGGACAACGCACGCTTTCTCTTGCCGTATCGGCGTCGCCCAGCTTCACCCGAAACAGAGCAGTGGGTCTTGGATAGGCTGGCCGAGGTGGTCGAGACCACTCCGAGCGAGCTGATCGGATCTTTGTATCAAGACAAATGGAACCAAGCAGCTTTGATTCCCGTGATTTGGTGTCTTCTGGCCGAACGGCGTATCGGTTGCGACCTCACGCAACCTTTGACGATGGAGTCCACGTTATGGACCTTGAGGTGACGATATGAGCCGATTGACACCAGGTGCTCCCGTTATCTGGAAGGGCCGAAACTGGATCCTCCTCGATATACCCGCTGTTGATCGCGTACTGATCCGTGAACAGGAAAGTGGGCATATGGAGCTCGCTTCACCTAGTGAACTCCAGTCAGTGGACAAGTCAAGTCCTGGGCGGCAGGGCTTGATGAAGATTTCTGACGAGGATTGGAACGAAGCGTGGACCAGATTCCAGGCCATACGGCCTCTCCTTGATCGTGGACCGCGAAAACGCACGCGGCAGGAGGTGAATGAAGTTGCGAAGAGCTTCGGCAAGGACACAGCAACTGTGTACAGATGGATCACGAAATGGAAGGAAAGCAGGACCGTTTCCTCATTGGTCCGCAGCGGTCGTAGCGATAGCGGAAAGTCTCGTCTTGCCGACGCTGTGGAGGAGGTAATCCGGCATGAAATCGATACTTTTTACTTAGTAAAGGAACGTCCAACCATCGTGGAGCTGTGGGAGCGGGTTGCGATGTCGTGCCGGCAGCGGGGGCTGAAAGAGCCGAACATGTCGACAATTCGTCGTCGAGTTGACCGAGTTTCTGATCGGCTTGTCGTGGCGAAGCGTTACAGCAGTAAAGAGGCTCGTGAGATCTATGAGCCATTGCGAGGCTCCTTCCCGGGGGCGGACGTGCCATTGGCGGTCTACCAAATAGATCACTCTCCCATTGACGTAATTCTGGTCGACGAAAAATATCGACGTCCCATTGGACGTGGATATCTCACCATCGTGACTGACAGCTGCACTCGCATGCTTGCGGGCTTCTGTGCGTCCCTTGATCCGCCAGGTGCCTTAGCGACAGGTCTGGCCATGGCGCATGCGATCCTCCCTAAAGCCAAATGGCTTGCGGAACGCGGAATCGATGCAAGCTGGCCGATCCATGGAATTCCCGCCAAGATATTTGCGGACAATGCCGCGGAGTTTCGCGGAACGATGCTTGAGCGTGCATGCAGAGAGTACGGAATCCTCATGGAGAACCGCCCAAAGGGTCAGCCCAATTACGGGGGACACGTTGAGAGGCTCTTTCGCACGTTTATGCACCGTGCGCAGAGCCTGCCAGGTACTACCTTCTCAAATGTGCAAGAGCGTGGCGACTATGACTCTGATGGGCGCGCGACCATGACGCTGGCCGAGTTCGAGCATTGGTTTACGATTTTTGTGACGAAGGTCTACCATCAGCGTCCGCACCGCGGTATCGGTCGTGTTCCACCGGTAAAGCTCTTTGAGCAATTTATCCTTGGCACAAGTACCACGAAGGGTATCGGCCTGCCCGCGCCGGTAAGTGATGAATACAAGCTCAGACTTGATTTCATGCCTTTTGTCGAACGTACCATCCAAGAATATGGTGTCGTTATCGACAACATTCACTACTACGCCGATGTTCTAAGACCTTGGATTCATGGTCGTGACCCTGGCAATGCCAAGCTCAAGCGCAAGTTTGTGTTTGTGCGTGACCCACGGGACATCGGTGAGATCTATTTCCTTGACCCAGAAACGTCTACGTACTACCCCGTTCCTTACCGGAATTTAACGAGACCGCGCATCAGCGTGTGGGACTTGAATGCAGCGCTCAAACGCATTGCGGAACAACCTGCGCTGCAGCCTGACGAGGACACAATTTTTGAAGGTCTTGCTGAAATGGCGCGCATTGAGCAGACGGCTTCAGAGAAGTCTCGCACGGTGCGAAGAGCTGCCCAGCGCAGAGCAAACTGGCGAGCAGCAACTGCTGCATCGCGAGAACCATTGAGCACCTCGGTCGAGCCGTTTTGGGAGACCAATATTCAGCCCTTTGACGACATTGAGGAGGCTGAATGAGTGCGTTCGCTCATCTAACGGATAACGCTGCAGCGAAGCTAGAGCTATCGGATGCTGAGCGAATCCAGCATATCAAGAAGGAACGTTGGATTGGCTACGGGCGTGCTCGTGAAGTATTGACGAAGCTAGAGGATTTGCTTGTGCATCCGACTCAGGCGCGCATGCCAAATATGCTGATAGTTGGCGAGACCAACAATGGAAAGACGGTGCTCGTTAGCAAGTTCCGGGAGATGCATCCAGCTGAAGAGAATCCGAATGGAGAGGCAGTCAATATCCCTGTTTTGTATGTCCAAGCCCCTCCAGGTCCAGACGAAAAGGGGTTATACAACGCCATCCTGAATCGGCTGTTTGAGGCTCCTGTAAGGGCCGAGGGGACTGATGCCAAGCGAGATCGGGTGGTTTCGGTACTACGTCGCGTGAATCTGGGGATGATCATGGTTGACGAAATTCAACATCTGTTGGCCGGGCCCTATCTCAAGCAGCGGAATTTCCTCAACGTTCTGAAATACCTAGGCAACGAACTACGCGTACCTTTGGTCGGTATTGGTACAGCTGAAGCCGTGCGAGCGATTCAGACGGATCCGCAGTTAGCAAATCGGTTCTCTCCAGAGGTACTACCAAAGTGGGGGAAGGATGCAGAGCTTGCTCGCTTACTTGCCAGTTTTGAACGTGTTATTCCACTTCGAGAGCCCTCGCAGCTAGTTACTCCTGCATTGGCAGGACTCATCGTGGACCTGGCAGACGGCACGATTGGAGAGATGTCAACTTTGCTGAATGCAGCCGCAATCCATGCCATAAAGAGCGGTGAAGAGCGTATTACCGCGCATACATTGACCGCTTGCGGCTATGTTCCACCCGCATCGCGAAAGCAGGCGGCTACGAAGAAGTAGCTGTTTATGGATGACGCTTTCACTCTGGCCGGTCCATCCTCGCCCCCTTCCAGATGAGCTGCTTTCGTCATGGCTCATACGGCTGGCACGTGGAAACGGCTTTAAGGTGCATAGCTTCTGCGCATCTTTCTTTGGGCGCGAACGGCAGATCTGGAACCGAGACGTAGATCATCATGCGCCGGCTTGGTTGCTCAGTACTTTGTCCGAACGGACTGGTTCAACCCATGAGCAGATAGTGCAGACAACGCTTCGGGCCTTCGAATCCTTTGTCTTCGAGCGGTTTAGCGAGTTGGGTGGCACGCGGTGGGTGTTGCCACTGAGTGTTTTCCATCGCACACGTCGGGCTCTTGGGCAACAGTTTTGTCCACAGTGCCTCCGCGAAGATTCCGAGCCGTATCTCCGGCGCTCATGGCGATTAGCTCTTTCTGTTGTGTGTGTCCACCATAAAGTACTCCTGCGTGACAGCTGTCCTCAGTGCTCTAGCCCTATGACGCCGCATCGTGCTGACATGACAGCACGCGGAGGGTTTCCTCAAAGGACCACTATGTTGAGATGCTTCAAGTGTGGTTCACGGATGGATGAAGTGACTGTGCCTGCATTGGCAGAGGATGTGTGCATGCAAGCGAAAATCGATGCCGCAGTGCGCGACGGATTCGCTGAGGTTGTTCCAGGCATCCCTATTTACTCTCCGCTCTATTTCGATGGACTTCGCATGCTGATGCGAGTAGTCGACATGCGAGGCGCAAACCGTGCCCGGAAGCGATTTGAGTATGAGTCAATCAATTCGCGCCTAGACCTGCTGAAGGCGGCCCTGGATCTGACAGTTAATTGGCCGACTCGGCTCCTAGATCGCTGTGCAGCGATACCCCATGCATTTACCTCTATTACGAGCAATGAGCCGAGCCCATACTGGCTGGACTCAGTGTTGCGTCAGCATGTACTCAAGCGTCGAGCGCTTATTTCCGACATAGAGGCAAAGGCCATCATTGCTGAGGCTATGCGACGTGATTCCTCTGCATGTTTGGGTGTTCTTACGAGGAATATTTCGGGTCGTGATATCGGACGTTTGCTTCCTTCCTTGCCCCAGGTATCCGATGATGCGGCAGACCTTTTGATTGCTTCTCTCGATAGACAAATATCTATCGCGTCTGCGCAAGGTCGCTTGCTGCTGCTTCGAGACAAAGTCATCTTTATGGCAGCACGATGCTTCCATCTCAGCGTTCCTGACATGCTTGCATTGACGCTCAGCGATCTAAAGCTCGATGCAACTGGTGACGAAGAATTCTCGTTTTGGGAGCGTGTTGATTGCCATGAGCGGGCATGGGCGATGCTCAGGTGGTACGCACGTGAAGTACGGTCGAATCTCGCGCTTGGAAACACCGAGGCTCTTTTTGTGACGGCCCGGGGAACCCCGATCAAGAGAAATGCAATCGGGATGAGGTTTTCTATCGCTGTATCGACCGCTCAGTTGGAGCGTGCGATCCCTGACTGGACACGATGGGTGGGGTTGGCTCGTTCTTTGTGAGTTACCTACTATGCCCCTGCGGGTTGCAGGCTGTATGTGGCCGATTAAGCCACCCAGGAAAGTCCATCATGTCACGACTCTTCAGTGGAGTCGCCGACCTTCATGGGCCAATCAGGTTGCCTAGCTTAGGGGGCGTGAAGTCGAAATCACTCTCTTCACTTCTGTCTGATACAGCGGACAGCAGAGAGCACGTTCGGACATCCAGAGGGGTGTTTTGCTTGTATTGCGGGGGCGCACTGACGCTGTCTGCCCCTTCTTTTATCTGCTCAATCGGACTTAAGAGCGGGAGATCACGTCGCACCTCGGTATGTGCGTTTTCTCCATTTGGATTGGACTGTCTATTTTTCATAAGCCATCCTTGTCCGGTTGGCCCGCGCAAATAGCATCATGAGATGCGCGGTGTTCTTCTTCAGCGTTCGGTAGCGCACCTTAACGTAGCCAAACTGCTGTTTGATCAACCTTAAAGAGTGCCCCACCTTGGCCTTCAGACGCTCAGCTGTGCCCAGAAGTCTATCTACTTTTCTTGATGTTGAGGATTAGCGTCGTTTATCATCAAAAAAGAGCCAACCCGGTTCTCTCTCTGCTTTTCGTCCGCTTGATCGAATTACAGAGAGTACATGCCTGAAATTACCCGCGCCAAGCTCCTTCACCAAGGGCAATTCACCCGCCTCATCAAGATTACCCAAGCCACTTCGTGCTACGCGAACCATGGCGAGGCTCATGTGGAGATTGCGGATTACATCGTGGGTTTTTACAACCCCATCAGGCTGCACTCAACGCTGGGGTACCAATCACCTAACAGCTGCGAGTTGCAGCAAGCGCAGTCCATTCGCTGATATTGAGCATCCCCTATCGGAATGTCCGAAAAAAACTTGACCACGACACAAAGGGATGTTCCGCGACGCCCTTTGGTTGGTGAAATGCGCGTTGACATCCACTAATTATCTAATTAAGATTTGGAGAAAGTTAATTAGGAATAGCGATGGCAACGTTGCAGCAACAAATCAAGCGGTTGGAGAAGGATGCCGACCTCGCAGTCGCCCTTCGAGAAGCATCGAAGACGGGGGGCGGGCGATTGACTCCGCTTGGCAAGGACATTCTTCACGCTCTCGTGAACAACGATTTCCCTCAGGTCGAAATCGCCAAACTTCTGGAAATCACGCCGTCAGCCGTTAGCCAGGCTGCCGCCAAGATCAAGAAGGAATGATAGTGAACACCATGTATGTACCGCCTGCAATGGCGATAGAGAACAAGGTTCTTGCGCTCTCGCGCGCCGAGTCGGAGCGTGGTTTTGTTGTGCTGACCATGGCGTATCTTGAGACGAGACTTCGTGTCTTGATTCAGAAGAGGCGCGACCTAGCCGGCTGCATCAAAGAAGTTCGCGCAACGGGACTACTTACCGCCAACCTGATCGGGAACTTGGATCAGATGCGTGGGGTTCGGAATGTTTTTGCGCATGAGTGGGACGTGAGTAGTTTGGATCACGAGCGCGTAAAGCAGCATGTCGATTCCCTTCACATTGACCCGGAGTGGGTCATGCCTGAGCGACGCCATTCAAAGGCTTACGTGTCAAACGTCTTGGCGTACGCAGCGAGTGACATCAACCGAGAGATCATCATCCGCAAGATTGAATCGGTTTATTGAATATCAGGAAAGCAGAACCATGAGCCTGTTTGCCGTCTTCAGTGCGCCTACAAATGGACTTCTATGGCTGGGCCAAGCTGCCACAGTTGAGGATGCTGTTCGCAGTTTGAATCGCGAGGTGCCTATTGCAGACACTGAGCCATCGGATGATGAAGAGTTTATTTCAGTTGTGCCTGTGAGCCCTACTGAAGCCGCAAAGATCGAGGCCCTCGAATAGGGCGATCCAGTACCAGAGCTTGCGGACGAATTTACGGAGTTAAGTTATTCAGCGGCTTTGGAGCTTGTTTCCGGCTAACGTCAAAACACTATGAGAAGAAATAGGAAAGAAGCATGGCAAAACGTGAAACATTTAGAGCCTCCGTGTCTTGCCCACGGTGTGGCAAATCAGGTAGTGCGACATGGGAGGAGAACGAAAACCCTGTTCATGCGGGCGGGCTTGACCGAGAGCTGATCGATGTACCCCATGGCTTCCGTCGTGGCCAAAACCGAGACGCCGATGGTGATCCAGAAATCATCTGCAACGATTGCCAGCCAAATGCATAGGAAGCTGGAAGGTAAGTATGGGCACTACGTTTGAGTTCGATGAGTGGCTGGACGCAGCAGATCCGTGCGACGCGCCAAATGTTTCTGGTCTTGTCGAAGCGGTTGAAAGCGAAAGCGAGTCTTCTGGTTTCAAGGCAGAGCGCGCACCTAATGGGAAGCTAATCGTATCTGCGCATGGCTTGGAGTTGAAGTTGGTGCTTGTATCCAAAGAAGCGGAGGCCGCATTCGTTCGGAGAATCCACGCTCGCTATGTGCCTAGCGGTATGGGTGCCGATGTCGCGGCTGCGATTGACCATCTCAACGATCACGATTGATTTCGGAAAGCATGAAATTCGCGAAGCTTCATGATGACGCTGGCAGGCTCTGTCCAAGAGCCTGTGGCTGTGCCAGGAAGCGTGTCTTTTGATGCGCGAGAAGGCGTTGCTCAGGCTATGGGCTGAGGATGGCCGCACGCTGATCGCCGGGATGGTGAAAGCTCGCGTCGTTTGGATGGGGGCCGCAGGTACTGGTCTAGAGAGCATGGAGCCTTTTGGCCCAGATGGCACTCAGTACCGAGCAATGGAATGACAGCAGATTGCCTGAGAGGAAATCAATGTTTTGGCGAAAAATTGTCGGCAACAAGGTGAAGTTAATTGCCGTCGCAAGTATCGAGGACGCGAGGGCTAACGACGCAGGGTGCGGAAAAAAGGCGTGTCTTTTTAAGCTAGCTGATGGCACTAGCGTGGAGCACATACTTGAACTGAGCGAGTGGTCTGCGTTGTTTAGTGATTTCAACAAAGGTGGAACTGTTGTGGGCGGTGATCCCCTTTGAGCAGAAAGATGACTAACTGATGGCACACCCAGATACCAGCGGCAGACATGCTAAGCCTTGCCGTGGGGCGCTATATGGGTTGTTGATTCTCTGGTGATTGGGTGCGCCTCTACCTGATGCATCAGCCTCAATCTCGGCGCGCCGTTGGTTCAGACTGATTTGGTATGGGCCTTTGCATCAATCACATGGAGTGAATGCGAGTTGAGCAGGTGTCCATGTCCAACGAAGTCTGAGACAGCTAGAGTTCAACAGCAAGGCCGCCGAAGTAGGGCAGTAATGACCAACTCAAACCAGCAGTTGACCGCTATCTATGTCCATGAACTGGTGACATCGATTCAAAACAGCTGTTCGGTGTAACCCCACTACGCGACAAAAAACGGCCACGCGACGGTGGAGCAGACGACCCTTAGTCGCCCTCTACGGGCGTAAGAAGTCGGGCATGCAGTGCGGTTGAACGTGAAGGATGTGGGAGACGACCTTCTGCTTGAGCGCCATGTCCAGCGCGACCGAGAAGCTCGCAACGTTCGCGGTAACTTGCTGCTTTCGCAGCAACCTACGCCAATGCGGCCGGTCATCGTGGGGTGACTCCCAGCTCAGCAGTTGGACCAGGGCCGTGTGGGCGAACTGCACCCCCTCGTCTCCGGCGACGAAGTGCAGGTGGATATGCGAATCGGTATGCTCCTCCTTTTCCTCAAGGTCCCACGCGGTGAAGAGCGACTGGACCTCGCCGCCAAGGTCTGAGTGGCGGGCACCTTCGCGGTCGGTGAAGCTCACGTCATCAATGGTCGTCGCCCACTGCTCCGAGTAGCCGCCGTCGATCTTCCCGACGCTAAGTAGCTTGTCCTTGCGCAGGCGTAGATGCACCCCGGCGCCGGCACCAATCTTGTAGCCAACGTCGCCTGCCAATACGCTGAGTAGGTTCTCTCGCATCGCTGTCTCCAGCGAGATGTTGAAGTTTTTGTCGGCCTTCTTCATGTGCCTTACCTCGAACAGCATCCAGAGGCTTTGGAACTTCCACGCCACGAGCAACGGCATGCCCACTAGATCGGCGTAGTTCTGCAGGCGTCTCACGTACTCGGGCTTGAATGAAAGGAGCTTGTCTTTCTTTGACTTCACCTCGATCAGTACGGGACACTTGGTGGTCTGGGTGGAGAACTTGGCCAGCAGGTCGGGTACCTGAAATTCCTCTTTGGAGGCCATGGGCACTTGATGTTGGTCTAGCTTGTGAAGTAGCTGACATTTCCCGAGCCAGGCACAGACGACCGAGAACTCGTCCTCAACCGGCAGGCCGATGTCTAGGCGGCGAACCTGTTCGGCCACCACCGCAGCGTCCAACTCATATCCCAACTCTGCCAGAACGTCTTGAATCAGCCTTGGCAGGTCAGATGGGGGGACTGCCTTTTTCTTGCGTTCTATCTCCACGGGCGTGTACCTAGCGTGTACCTATTTTGGAAATTCAACTTAGAAGGATACGGCCGATGTCGGCTCCTCCATGAAATCGGTCGTCGGGTCGACATAGGGCGCGGGTATCCGAATGACCGATGTGGGAAAGATCCTTGATGAGACGACCTGATAGCAAACTGGTCCTGCCACTGGGAAAAATTCGCTTTTGGGTTTCTCCTACTTCCAGATTTATCCCCGATCGGCAGGCTATGGGTAACTCATGTGGAAGAAGCGCAAGATGCAGATGGAAAGGATTGATTCGTCAGCATTCGCTGCAAGCGTTCTCGCGATAGGACGCTAGATCTGCGGGAGGCGACATCCGAAAATGCCTCCATTTGATATCGAGGCGGCTCTCAGCACCGCAACCGATGCTGCTCATCTCGTGCTTTCTTCCGCTCCGATCTCACCCAGTCCAGGTCGTAGTAGCGACTGCCTGCGCGCCCCATGGAGTCCAGCATGGCCACACGTTCATTCAGTGCAGAGCATTGCGCTTTGGTCTCTGCAGACAATGAGGATTGGGATGCTTGAGGTGCTCCGTTGTAAACGGTAGCAGGCCTGCGTGTTAGCTCCTCAGCCTCGTTTCTCTGTCTGCGTGCTTCTGCGACTTGGTTGTCCCAGCCAATGCCATTAGAGACCGTAGCGCTGCGCTCCAGTGTCCAGCCACGGGTGGCACATTTTTCAGGAATCCAGTACAGGCTTCCCCCCGGTGCTCTGCACAGGTAGATGACGGTGGTCTTGGGACCGCTCAGGTCACTCAGCGTGGGCGACACATCGACAGTGCGGCCACCTTTGCAGGGCTCTTGTGTGTAGGTGTTCCCACACCGGTAGACCTCTTGGGCCTGCACTCCAAGCGCGCAAAGAAACACTACAGCAAACAACGCCAGACGGTGCATCGACTTCTCTCCCTGGCTGTGAGTGTATCGATCTGTTAACGATGGATTTGGTGGTCAAATCGCGACCCTTTTGTTGATCGATCCTCCGTGAAATCTCTTGCTTCCCGCCCAGTGGCTGCCGCACTGGCAATCGTGTTTTTGTCTCCGTTCTCCGTCCAGGCTCGAGGTCATTTCGACCAGACTCCTCTCACGGTTCCTCATCCCACCAGTTTTGCCCAGTGTCGCCAGTTCTTTGTCGATGGACGTCCGCCTGTCGTGCCTCAGCGCCCCGCACTGCGCGAGCTCTGCTATGAGTCTTTTGCGGTGCTGCACAGCGGTGAGTCCAAGACTCCGGTGTATGTCGCGCAGCGCCTGAATCGCCAGTCCATCGAGGAGGCAAACGAGAAGCGAGCTGATCGCTTCTTCGCTGATGCACGCCTGCCAGCGGCGGAGCGCGCTGAACTGGAGGACTACAAGCACTCGGGATACTCGCGTGGGCATATGGCACCCGCAGGAGACATGTCGACACCCACCGCAATGGCACAGTCGTTCAGCCTGGCCAATATGGTCCCGCAGAACCCGCAACAAAACGGTGGCTCGTGGGCAAAGATCGAACAGGACACCCGTAAGTACGTCTTGCGGGCAAGCGGGGATGTGTATGTGATCACGGGGCCGGTGTTTGAGCACAACGCCCCAACGATTGGCCAAGGCCACGTGCGTGTGCCGCGCTATCTTTTCAAGTTGGTGTATGACGCTGCGACGGGACGCAGTTGGGCCCACTGGCAAGAGAACCGGGAGGGGGAGCGAGCGTCAGCGCCCATCAGCTACCGCGAGCTGGTGCGGCGTACAAGTGTGGAGTTCCTCCCGGCATTGGTGAAGTAAGGCCCTGGGAAAACTCCCCCCGCAGTCGGAAAAAACCAATATTTCGCCTACTACACGCCGCCATCGAAGGCGGTACTGATCAGTTCGCCTTGGCTCATTTATCGCGGGCAGTCGCGACGTGCCAGGCATCAGATGGAATTGGTGGGGCAGTTTTGCATGGGAATCGACGTGCGAGGGTACCGATGAGCTCATGCCCGGCTCACGATGCGCTTGGCCAACACATCGATAACAACGGCCATGAACAGGCAGCCCAGCGAACTTATCAGAACCTGTCAGGCAGCCTATCGGTTCCAATCCGGGTCTGACACGGACTACAGAATTCAGATCGAAGTACCATCAGACACTACTTCGACCTAGCGAGTCATTGGTCATAAAAATACTTATTTGATACTTTATTGCTACTGAATGGATCATCAATTATGATCAAAGAAATGTATCAAAACACCCTGCAAGAAGTCTCGTTTGGGACTGCAACCATCCAGAAACTCAGAAGAATCACTCTTGACCAGAACCTGCTTCGTACCCTGAGCTTAGAGGAAGGTGACAGTATCGAAGTTATTCTTATGGTCGCAACTGGTGATATATGTCTAAGGAAATGCAAGACTAACCAACGCGAACCAGCGAAGAAGAATAAATAAGACTATGTCGAACGCTAATTCGGCAATCACTACCCAACTTCCGACATCTAATATGCCGGACCCTCACCACATCACTCATAGAAGAAAGATTGGTGCGTATTACACACCAATTGAAGTCACTCGGATATTGTGTGAGTGGGGAATTAGAACTAGGATGGATAAAGTACTAGAGCCTTGTTTTGGGGGGTGCACATTTCTGGAGGCGGCTATTGAAGAACTTAGAAAAAAGGGGCAAAAGTTCCCCAACGAAAATATTTTTGGAAGTGATATAGACCCCCTAGCATTCGAGTTCTTGGAGAAGAGGCTTGGGCGCGGGGTAAACTCAAATCATTTCTTCCGGACGGATTTTCTTAGGCTTACGCCCGGGAAAAATACATGTGAAAATATCGATTTCGTCATGGGTAACCCGCCATATATAAGGCATGACAATATAGGCCTCGAGCAGAAGAAATCTGTCGAACATTGGAAGGCTAATAAAAATATACCATTAAACGGAAGGGCTAGTTTGTGGGCATATTTTTTGCTGCATAGCTTGTCGTTCCTTAAACAAGGTGGTCGAATTGCATTTGTCCTGCCGGGGAGCTATCTGACTGCACATTATTCAAAAAAAATCCAAAATCAAATCGAAGAAAACTTCTCCGCCGTTACTGCTATAACGTTGACCAAGCGACTTTTTGTAAGTGAGGGTACTGAAGAGCTGACAATCATACTTTTAGCAGACGGATATAAAACAAATTCCATTAAGTCCAAAACCGTCCGCCACTGCCTAGCTGACGTCGAGGAGTTGGATTTGTTCGTTCAGAACTACTGGAAATTTGAAAACACTCCAAAGGCTTCTTCATCCTCGCAAGTGGGCACTGGAATGCTACCTCAGACTGCGGTCGATGCACTGGGTCAATTAAATACCCTTCAAGGCGTAAAATTACTTGGTGACATCTCTAGCGTTCGAATCGGTGTGGTTGCAGGAGATAAAAAATTCTTCATTAAATCGCGTAGTGCATGGCGCGATCTGAATATAAAAAAGAAGTATTTAAAATATATTGCTCCTAGAAGTCTTTGGATAAATGGTGTAAGACTAACAGAGCTGGATGCTATTGCGCATGAGAATATGGATATTCCTTGTCTTGCTATAAATCCGCCCAAGGAGCCGAAAGCAAGCAGTCTACTCACATATCTGCAATCTTATCCTGTCGAAAAAAGAGATGGCAACTCAACATTTAATCGGCGTGGAAAGTGGTACCAATTTCTCGATGCCGAAACACCTGACGCATTCATGGTGTTTATGACTGATTTGGGACCAAGGATCATATTGAATGAAGTTGGCGCTAACTGCACAAATTCACTTTATAGAATATATTTTCCTGAAATTAGTGATGCGGACCTAAAGTTGGTCGTAATTTCATTTTTCACTACCTTTACACAACTATCGGCCGAACTCGTAGGTCACGGGCGTGGCTCTGGTGCATTGAAACTTGAGCCCGGCGATGTGGGGAAACTTCCTTTATATTTGCCAAGCCGCTCAAAGCAGGATATTGATATCGCATTTGATGCGCTAGATCGAATTATGCGAAATAGAGATTTCGATTCTGTTACATCATATGCGGATGAATTTATATTTAAAAATTCCCATAAGTTCGTTGAATCCTTGAGTACGCTGAAATCTGGCTTAAAGATTGCCCGCATTCGTAGAATGCGAGAAAGTATGAGGAAAAAATATGAGTGAATTAAGTGATCTGAAAATTCAACTCTCCCAAGCCTTGGGCGAGACGCAGACGGATGTTAATAAGATTTTATCTCTCGCCACAGAAATTGCTAAGCACGATTTTGATACGGTTCGATTTTCCGTTGATGCAAGCCACATTTCACGATTAGGCATAGAACTAGTTTCTAAGCAAGAAACAGCCGTCGCGGAGCTAGTAAAAAATGCATATGATGCCGACGCTGTAACCGTTTATCTAACATTCAAGGACTCCTTAATCAGAGGGGGTGAGCTTGAAATTGTCGATGATGGTCATGGAATGTCACGTGATCAGCTATTGGACGGCTTCATGCGCATTTCTACTCAAGACAAGTTTCTGTCACCGATCTCCTCAAAATTCCAACGCCAGAAGGCAGGTCGAAAAGGCATCGGTAGATTTGCAACTCAGCGTTTAGGAAGAAAGCTCACAATTAAGACCCAGCGCGAATCTGAAGAATACTCGTTAGAATTAAATATTGACTGGGATCAGTTTGAACGTGGCAAAGATCTTCATCTTATATCAAGTCAGATAGAGACGAAGCCCAAGATGGAAAAGGCTGGCACCACTTTAATTATCAGAAATCTTCGTGATCCATGGACGGAAGCTCAAATTCAGCGAACTTTTCGATATATTTCGGAATTGATTCAGCCATATCCGCTTAATAAAAAAGATGAGCGCTCAAAAGGTACTGACCCTGGGTTCAAGGCAACATTTCTTCGTTCTCAGAAGGGAACTGTCGTCACCATTGCAGGCGAGGAAGCATCAATATATGGGAATTCATTCGCTAAGTTCACCGGCTATGTCGACATTGAAGGGGTGGCTTACATCGATATTATCTCGGAAAGATATGGAATAAAAATTCTCGGGAAAAAACTTCCATTCGACCAAAAAACTCGTTCAAGAAATGATCAGGAGGTGACATCGTATCCACTTCTAACTGGAGTTCGATACAGTGCTCATTATTTCATACAGGATGAACTACCATCGGGTACGAAGACATTTGTTCAGAAGGTTCTTCGTCGCCAAGGAGGTGTGAGAGTATATAGAAACGGTTTTCGCGTCTTACCATACGGCGAACCGTTTGATGATTGGCTGGGGCTTCAGCAATCTAGCGCCGTCAGAGAACTGCTTCCCCCTCATCACAATTCAAATTTCTTAGGATTTGTAGAAATCAATGACGTGGCTGGGGAAAATTTTGAAGAAACAGCAAGCCGAGAGGGTTTGCTTGAGAACGAAGCATTTCATCAGTTGCAGGACTTCATACACCGCTCGTTAGTTACTGGAGTCATCGAGGTTGCTCAAAAGCGAAACAAGAAGATTTACTCTTCAGATAAGAAGCCAACAGATGATTTCATGCCTCCACCGGCTCCCAATCCTAAAGATCTAGCGGATCAAGTTGCAGCACAACTTCGAGCCGCTGCGGCGCAAGAAATTGAATCAGAAAAAAATACACCACAGGTACCCATTCCTGGAACTGAGCCAAGGAATAACTTCGAAGAGCTGGCTAAACAGGTGGAGTTGCTGGGCGAAAAATCTCAAAATATCCTTGAAGAAAATGGGATGCTGCGTGTCCTGGCCAGCCTAGGGTTAACTATCGGAGAGTTTACCCATGAAGTGCGTCATGCACTAGCAGCACTTAAGGTAGGTATGGAATTAATTGAGTCAAATACATTATCGAAAGATGTAATTTCTGACGTGAAGGATAATGTTTTTCTCTTGCAGAGCTATGTACGCTATTTTGACAATGCGATCACTCAAAATGCGCACAGAATTCTTTCTGCGCATGAATTACGAGACTTGGTTAGAGAGTTCTCAGAAGTAGTGAAGCCTTCCCTTGATCGGCAGAATGTTCAGCTTACGTACGACTTCAATGGGTATGATTTGTTTGCAAAGCCCATGCACAAATCCGAGTGGTCGTCAATACTTTTAAATCTTTTTACAAATTCTCTTAAGGCAATTCAAAGGGCCCAGACGAGAGGAAGAATTCACATCGTCGGTGGACGTGACGAAGGCCATTTGTACTTAGATTTTTCAGACAACGGAGATGGCATTCCTGATGATAATGCCGAGAAGGTCTTTGACGCATTTTTTACGACAAGTGCTCCTCCAGGCGCACTTTCTTCCGATTCTGAGCAATTAGTAGGTACTGGGCTCGGTCTGAAAATTGTCCATGACATAATCACATCTGCAAATGGTGATATATATCTGATCCCGCCACCAGAAGGTTTTTCCACTTGCTTCAGGGTCGATATACCTGAGGCCACTGACGAGGAGGTTGGAGATGAACGATATTAGTTATCTCTGCATTGATGATCAACGTGACAACACGGTAGACACCTTACTGAAATCAATCAGTGAAAAGAATGGCCCGAATTTTGAGCGAAGAACGCCAACAGAGGTTGGGGAGCAGCTTGACCTAATTCTTGAGGCAGCAAATCGATATCCAGGGAAATTTGGTGTACTTCTTGACCTTCGGCTCGATATGGAAGCTGATAGTTCAGGGAACAAAGTTCCTTATCGCGGCCCCACAATTGCACAGGAACTGCGTACGCGAATGGCAGAAGGAACTGCATCGGCTTCATTTCCAATTATTCTTTGGTCTATTGCTAGAAAATTCAAGAATTCGTACACGGGTGAGGACACATCCCACGATTTGTTTGATGCTGTTTACGGGAAAGATTTAGAAATTATCAATGAGCCACACCGAGTCGGCCAAGAAATGTGCGCATTGGTGAATGGATACTCATGCTTGGTTGAGGCAAAGATCAAACGTCTAAAGCCCCACGAGATATTAAAAATTCCTCAAAAATCATCTGAAGGTATATATCTGGAATTCACGGATGAGCTCGATTTATCTCTGAAGTCGAGGGCAATTCATTATTCGGCAAGAATTATCATCTCCCAGCTACTGCTGCATCCAGGTTTTTTGGTGGATGAACGTTTGTTAGCCGCCCGTCTTGGGGTGGATATAGAGGCTTCAGGGGATTCTTGGATAAAGCTCCGAGACGAAAGACTGGCCGATAAGCTGTATTCTGGACCCTTTGCCTCAGGCTGGCGTCGCTGGTGGTGGAGTCAAGTAGAAGATTGGTGGGCCTCGCAAGGCGATAAGTGCCCTAGTTTGAGGCGAGTGGGAGCTTCCGAACGCGTAAATTTAATAAATAGCTTCCAACAGCTTAAGCTTATTGCAGCCAAACCCATCAAGGCTCAATACAGCGAGAAATTCTTTACTCTCTGCGCAGCCACTAGTAAGCCACTTGATCCTATGGACGGCTTCAGGGTCTCTCTTTCTTCGAAAAGAAACTGGCAAGATGCGATCTTTGTTTCCGTTGATGCAGCGCTTAATCGGGAAAACAAGGAGTCTTGGGGGAGAATTCATCCATCAGATCGTGAACGATTTTCATCGCTTAAAGAGGGCATGAACAAATGAGTAAGAGTGTAGCTCCGTCTGAGGTGAGAAGAAGGCTATCAAAGGAACTCTTGAATCTTCATCAAGTGCTGAGTGAGCAGAGGACTGACGTCATATCCGATGCTTCACCGTTGTGCTCAGCCGCAAATCAAGTAAATCGCGAATCAAAAGGAAATCGATGGGAGTATGAAGTCGCTGAACTGAAGTTGCAAGTCAGGATGCCTCAAAACTCTCTCCCAACAAGCTGTGGGGATTGGCTGTACATAACCATAGATTTGGATATTGCTGGAGTGTGCTTGCCTGAGGGAGTTGCAGAAATAGACAAACTAATACTGAATTTGAAAATTGAAACAGCCGCCGGTGGAAATGTGTGTTCATGGCACTTTGATCGCCATATTTCCGGAGAGAACCCATCCGAAGACGTGCTTACCGAGGCCCACCCACGCTATCATTTCCAACACGGGGGGCATGCAATGAAGCCATTTGCAAATAACTTGGGAGGGATGTTACTACTTCCTGCGCCAAGGCTTGCCTTCCCACCCATGAATGCGATACTTTCCCTAGATTTCGTACTCTCAAATTTTTCAGGGCAATGCTGGCAGCAACTTAGAGACGAACCAACATACATCCGTTTGCTAAAAGACTCCCAACAAGCCTATTGGCGACCATATATCGAAAAAATTGCGTCTTGGTGGGACAAAAATCCAAAAAAAGATAACGAATGTCAAGATCTGTGGCCACATCTAATTTGACTACAGTGACAGTGCGCAAAATTGAGGCGTGGCAAACCACGCCATCACTTACTATCGACTTTCAAACTATAGAAATCAATTATTGCGGTTGCAGAAAGTATGTTGGCTCCCATTGCATTCACCATAATCAAAATAATCTGATTAAAACGTGCTTGGTAGGATTAAGAAAACACCTGTGTCATTGCTAAATCCGTGTCGCTCTCCGGGCAAATATCGATTGGAGCGCTTTCATTTTTGGGGTCACGTTCGAGATGATTTTAATTTGACTTTAAGATCGCCCGGGCTAGTGTCGCCACCCTGTCTTTTGTTGGATGATTGATTTTTTCAAAAATCCAGCGGGTGTAATTTTCTTTTGCCTGCCATCCATTAAACATTGCGACATTGATCATGAAGCCGGCGAGTCTTTCGGCTGGTATCGCTTCTCCGCTGTGCGCACGAACATGTTGAATTGCAAAAGCGTCTTTGCCCTTGCGTTCCAATTCAATGAAATAGTGCCAGCATCCGCCTCGATTCCATCGGGCGATGACGTATGCGCGTGGAGAGGCGCCAGGTAAATCTGAGGTCAAATGCCAGGATCGATTCCCTTTGATTTTTCGAGGGAGAAAGTTCACGATACCTGGCCCGTTTTCACGTCTCCTACAGTACTGAGAGGCCGCGATTGTCTCGATGGGATGCCCCTGTGCATTCAAGATATCTATCGCCCCGAAGAAGTCGTCAAGCGTGATGGGTACCTTTGGTGTTTCCTCTGCGTGGATATCGACATCTGCCACGCCATCGGGGTTGGATCCCGGATTGCCTGTGGTCCCTGTGTCAGAGCACTTGACACCCTCTGAAGTTGTTCTGGACCGATTGCGGTACTTTTGAACCTCCTTGGGTTCATCTGTAGTTATGAGACCTTCCGCAGTGAAATCTCCTGCAGCTTCAAGCGCCCACTTGTCCCCGTCTTTAGAGGGATCGTTGCTCGAATCGATGGGCTGATCGCCGTCTGGAACACGTGACAAACCTTCAGGACTGTTTGACCAGCCATCCGGCAGATCTGCGTCATCTGCGTTCTTGCCTCTCTTCGCATCGTTCTTGCGCCCAATAACCAAATGGTCAAAGGGAAGCCGCGTCGACAGTTGGTGAATTTGTGTCACTAAGAATCCCCACTTGGGTAGGGAGTTTTTGTCGGCGTAAAACGCAATGCTCTTACCGAGGGCTAAGAAGTCAACTGGACGATCGAATGGAAAACTGAGCTTCAGATGAGGCAGTGACCTCTGTCTCGTGCTCCCCATACCTTGGTTTGCCCTAGCACGCACTAGTTCGTTGCGCATCCTGGTGTATTCGAATCGTCCAGCTTCACTCGCCTTCAGGTTCGCCATAGCTTTTGCTTCGCGGTCCTTGAAATCCTTAAACAGTTCGACATAGAACGTCCCTCTCTCGTCATCTAGGAAGCCAGATGTTGGATCTACGATTTTGTCCAGAAGACCATGAACCAAATGCCGGACCGCGTCGGGGGAGGTCGCCATGCATTTTTGAAAGATTACCGTTGAGGGAATTGCCAGCAATTCAAAGTCGGGATTGGGGTTGTACGCAACCGCTATCCACGAGTTCGCTAACGCGGCGGCTGCATCGCGGCCGATTCGTAAACTTGAAGGCCCCATCAGCTTATGCAGCTGCCCGTTTATGGAAACTTGGCTGTCGAAGCGCATCAGCTGAAAAGCAGAGGGACTCAGTGAAAAACGTTCCTGCCGGGGGAGCTTTGCTGGTGGAACTTCTATGCCATCAATCCACACCGATCCATGCTTGAGTAGAGGGAGTTGCCCGATCTTTACTTGGGCTACCTTGTGCCGAGGCGGCTCTGCCAGAGATGGGTTGAGCAGTGGGTCGCCGCTACCCATGTCAAGCTCGGAAAGGTAGACATCTATGAGTGACTCTTGCCGATAGTGCTCGGCGTCGTGGAGTCCTCCCAGATAGTCAAGTCTCCACGGACTTTTGTCGAATCGGAATTCTTGAATTTGTGCGGCCATCCCTGCGATTTCTCGGTGCTAGTCGCATGCACTATGCCGTAGGAGCAATCATTTTGGAAGAGTCGCATTTAATTTGCAGTCTTACACCGCCGCCCACCAGCGCCACGGCGCTGGCCGTGTGGTGGGGCTGGCGCGTGGGGCGGCGGCCCCAGTCTTCCGGGCGGAAGCTGCCGGCCAGGCTGGCCACGGCGGCGCTCTCCAGCGCCTCGTCCACTTGCATGGCGGGCAACAGCCCGGCAAAGCGCTGCGCCAGCATCGACTTGCCCGAACCGGGCGGGCCCATCATCAACAGGCCATGGCCACCAGCGGCGGCAATCTCCAGCGCGCGGCGCGCAGCCGTCTGGCCCTTCACATCGGCCAGGTCCGGCCCACCGGTGGGGCTGCGCGGTGGCTGTGCCTGCAGCACCGCCCAGCCTTCGCTGGGGGCGGGGGGCTCAGCGCCGGGTGGCAGAAAGGCCTGCACCACGTCCAGCAGGTGGCGCGCACGCACCACCCGCGCGCCGGGCACCAGGGCGGCTTCTTCAGCACTGCCGGGGGGCAGCACCAGGCAGGCGGTGCTGCCTTGCGTGTGCAGCGCCAGGCTGGTGGCCAGGGCGCCTCGCACGGGGCGCAGTTCGCCGGACAGGGACAGCTCGCCCGCAAATTCATGCCCCGCCAGCCGGCTGGCATCGATCTGCCCACTGGCGGCAAGGATGCCCAGCGCAATTGGCAGGTCGAACCGCCCGGAATCCTTGGGCAGATCGGCCGGTGCCAGGTTCACTGTGATGCGTTTGTTGTTAGGAAAGTCCAGCCCCGCGTTCTGCAGGGCCGAGCGCACGCGTTCGCGTGCCTCCTTCACCTCCACATCGGCCAGGCCCACCAGTGTGAAGCTGGGCAGGCCGTTGGCCAGATGCACCTCGACGGTGACGGCGGGCGCCTGCAGCCCCAGAAGGGCGCGGCTTTGCACCAACGCAAGGCTCATGGCTGGATGACTCCCCAGACGGGTGCGTGCAGCGCGCTGTGGCGCGGCTGCGCCGCAGGTTTGCACCACGCAAGTGCGCCGCTGCAAGGGATGTGCACTGCATGGCGCAAAGCGCGTGGGTGCGCGGCCATGCGCGGGGTGTGGGTGTGAAAAAGGCGGTGGCACGGTCTGTGCTTAAAGCCCTTGTCCCTAACTTGTCCAACCGGAGGAAACATGAATCGCACTTCCATCAAGACCCTGGGCTTTGCCCTCGCTGCTGCGCTGCCCCTGTTGGCCAGCGCGCAGCTCACGGGCAACGTCAGCCTGACCACCAACTACAAGTTCCGTGGCCAGGACCAGGACGCCAGCAAGGTCAAGGCCGTCAAGCCCGCGCTGCAAGGGGGTTTTGACTATACCTTTGGCGACAGCGGCTTTTACGTGGGCAACTGGAATTCCAGCGTGGACTGGCTCTCCGGCAATTCGCTGGAGATGGATTTCTACGGTGGCTACAAATTCAAGGCCGGTGAGGTGGATCTGGACGTGGGCGCGCTGACCTATGCCTACCCCGGCAACTCGCTGGGCAACACCACCGAGCTGTACGGCGCGGCCACTTACGGCCCCCTCACCGCCAAGTACTCGCACACTGTCTCCAAAGACTATTTCGGCTTTGCCGGCCACAAGCTGGGCACGGGCCGCAAGGGCACCAACACCGGTTACCTGAACTTCGCATTTGCCCAGGAAGTGATGCCCAAAGTCACGCTCAAGGCCGCGGTGGGCTTCACCCGCTTTGCCAGCGACATCAAGGACTCGGGCGTGCCCAACTACATGGATTACAGCGTGGGCGGTGCGTACGACTTCGGCAGCGGCCTGTCGCTGGGCGCTGCCGTGGTTGGCGCGAACAAGAAGGACTTCTTCGGCCCCGTCAACAAGTCGCGCGTGATCGTCACCCTGACCAAAACCCTGTAATTCGCTGCGGGCGCCTGGGGTGCCCGCGCTGGAGGAACTGAACATGAAAATGGTGACTGCCATCATCAAACCCTTCAAGCTCGATGAAGTGCGCGAAGCGCTCTCGGACATCGGCGTGCAAGGGATCACCGTCACGGAAGTCAAGGGCTTTGGCCGCCAGAAGGGCCACACCGAGCTGTACCGCGGCGCCGAGTACGTGGTGGACTTTCTTCCCAAGGTCAAGGTCGAGGCCGCCGTGGCTGACGACTCGGTGGACCGCGTGATCGAAGCCATCGAAGGCGCAGCCCGCACCGGCAAGATCGGTGACGGCAAGATTTTTGTGTCCCACCTCGAACAGGTGGTGCGCATCCGCACCGGCGAAACCGGCAAGGAAGCCCTCTGAGGCCCCGCCATACCCATCGGAAAGAAATGCCATGAAAAAACTACTTGCTTCTTTCGTCCTGGGGCTGAGCCTGCTGACTGCAGGCACCTTGTCCCTGGCCCAGGCGCCTGCTGCAGAGCCTGCCGCAGTCACCGCCCCCGCCGTTGAAGCGGCCCCCGCAGCGCCTGCCGCCGCCCCAGCCGCCGCGGCGCCAGCAGCGCCAGCAGCAGCTGCCGAGGCTCCCGCCCCCGCGCCCAACAAGGGCGACACCGCCTGGATGATGGTCGCCACCATCCTGGTGATCCTGATGGTGCTGCCTGGCCTGGCCCTGTTCTACGGCGGCCTGGTGCGCAGCAAGAACATGCTGTCCGTGCTCATGCAGGTCATGGTCACGTTCTCGCTGATCACGGTGCTGTGGTTCATCTATGGCTACAGCCTGGCGTTCACCGAAGGCAATGCTTTCATCGGCGGGTTTGACCGGCTGTTCATGAAGGGCATCTGGGACAACGCAGCGGGCACCTTTGCCAACGCGGCCACGTTCAGCAAGGGCGTGGTGATTCCTGAAATCTCCTTCGCAGCCTTCCAGGCCACGTTTGCCGGCATCACCTGCGCACTGATCGTGGGCGCTTTTGCCGAACGCATCAAGTTCTCTGCCGTGTTGCTGTTCATGGTGCTGTGGTTCACCTTCAGCTACCTGCCCGTGGCCCACATGGTGTGGTTCTGGATGGGCCCCGATGCCTACACTGCCAAGGAAGTGGCCGATGCCATGACCGGCAAGGCTGGCCAGATCTGGCAATGGGGTGCGCTGGACTTCGCTGGCGGCACTGTGGTGCACATCAACGCAGCTGTCGCTGGCCTGGTGGGCGCCTTCATGGTGGGCAAGCGCATCGGCTACGGCAAGGAAGCCATGGCCCCGCACAGCCTCACGCTGACCATGGTGGGTGCATCCCTGCTGTGGGTGGGCTGGTTCGGCTTCAACGCAGGCTCGGCCTTGGAAGCCAATGGCTTCGCCGCCCTGGCCTTTATCAACACGCTGGTGGCCACGGCTGCTGCAGTGCTGGCCTGGTGCCTGGGTGAAGCGCTGATGCGCGGCAAGGCTTCGATGCTGGGCGCTGCCTCGGGCGCCGTGGCTGGCCTGGTGGCGGTGACGCCTGCGGCAGGCAACGTGGGTATCGGCGGTGCGCTGGTCATCGGCCTGGTGGGTGGTTTTGCCTGCCTGTGGGGTGTGCATGGCCTCAAGAAGATGCTGGGCGCGGACGACTCGCTCGACGTGTTCGGCGTGCACGGCGTAGGCGGTATCGTGGGTGCGCTGCTGACTGGCGTGTTCAACTCCCCCGCCCTGGGCGGCCCCGGCTACGTGGCTGACTGGGTGACAGCTTCGATGGTGACAGCGGCCGATTACTCCATCGCCGCCCAGGTCTGGACGCAAGCCAAGGGCGTGTTGCTGACGGTGGTGTGGTCGGGCGTGGTGTCGGTCATCGCGTTCAAGTTGGTCGATCTGATGGTGGGCCTGCGCGTCTCGGAAGAAGACGAGCGCGAAGGTCTGGACATCACGTCGCACGGCGAAACGGCGTACAGCCGTTAAGGGGGACCACCGGCTGCCGTGTCTGGTGGTGCGGCAGCCGCCCCTTGTGTTCTTAGCGAGAGTCTCCTCAAGCATTGGGCCACCCCGGTTTGCCGCCGTGGTGGCCCTTTTTTTGTGCGCGCTGCAAAGAAGCTGCACAGCCTTTGTTCAAAAAATTCATGCGCTGCGGGGGCTGGCTGCAAAGTCACACCCGGTACGATGGCGGCATGGACCAAGCCCTTGCCCAGATCACCGAGCGCGTACGCGCCGCAGTTGCAGACCAGACTCCCTTGCGCATCCGGGGCGGGGGCACCAAAGACTTCCATGGCCGTGGCCTGCACGGTGATGTGCTGGACACGCGCCCGCTGTCTGGCATCACGAGCTACGAGCCCAGCGAGCTGGTCATCACCGCCCGCGCCGGAACACCCCTGGCCGATCTGGAGGCCGCACTGGCCGCCAAGGGTCAGTGCCTGCCCTTTGAGCCGCCGCACTTTTCCCCCGGCGCCACCGTGGGCGGCATGGTGGCGGCAGGCCTGTCGGGCCCCGCGCGCGCCAGCGTGGGCGCGGTGCGCGACTATGTGCTGGGCGTGAGCCTCATCAACGGCCGGGCAGAGCCGCTCACCTTTGGTGGGCAGGTGATGAAGAACGTGGCCGGGTACGACGTCTCGCGCCTCATGGCCGGTTCCTGGGGCACGCTGGGCTTGCTCACAGAAGTGAGCCTCAAGGTGCTGCCCGTGGCCCCGGCCGAGGCCACGCTGCGCTTTGAATGCAACCAGGCCGACGCCCTGCGCAAGCTGCACGGCTGGGGCGGCCAGCCCCTGCCGCTGAACGCCAGTTGCTGGGTGCAAGACGGTGGCGTGGGCACGCTGTATGTGCGCCTGCGCGGCGCCGTGGCTGCCGTGCAGGCTGCGTGCAAGAGCATGGGCGGCACACGCCTGGACAACGCCACCACCACGCCAGACTGGTCTGCCTGCCGTGACCACACCTTGCCCTGGTTTGTCCAGCGCACACAGCAGCCCGACCTGGCCCTGTGGCGCCTGTCGCTGCCCGCCACCGCGCCGGTGCTGGCGCTGCCTGCAGCCGCCCAGCCGCTGGTGGAATGGCATGGCGCCCTGCGCTGGGTTCAGGCCCCCGCCAGTGCGGGCGATGCCCTGCGCGCCGCTGCCGAGGCGGTGGGCGGTAGTGCTTCTGTTTTTGTAGCTGCCAGCGCTGATCCAGAAAGCGCTAGAGGCCAATTTGATCCAAAGTCAGCCGCACTGGCGCAAATCCATGCACGCGTGAAGCAGGCGTTCGACCCTGCAGGCATCTTCAACCCGGGCCGCCTGGCCGCCGCCTGGTAATGCGCGGCCCATGCGCCACCTGATCCACCTCACGGGCCACCACCGCACGGTCACCACCAACCGGGTGCTGGGCCTGTTGTTGGCGTTCAATGCCGGGGCCGTGAATGCGGGCGGCTTTCTGGTGGCGCAGATGTACACCTCGCACATGACGGGCTTTCTCTCGTCACTGGCCGACAACCTGGTGCTGGGCAACATGAAGCTGGTGCTGGGCGCGGTGGGCACGCTGTGGGCTTTCATGTCAGGCGCGGGCAGCACGGCCATTCTGGTGAACTGGGCGCGCCACCACCAGCTGCACGGCACGTACGCGCTGCCGCTGCTGCTCGAAGCCATTCTCATGCTGCTGTTTGGCCTGGTGGGGGCCATCACGCTGGGCTGGCGCACGCCGTTTGCTGTGCCCCTCACGGTGCTGCTGCTGGCCTACCTCATGGGCCTGCAAAACGCAGTGGTCACCAAGATGTCGTCGGCCCAGATCCGCACCACGCACATGACCGGCGTGGTGACTGACCTGGGCATCGAAATGGGCAAGATGCTCTACTGGAACCGCAGCGGCACCGCCCCTGAGCGCTATGTGAAGGCGAACCGCGACCGGCTGCGCCTGTTTGCCGGGCTGGCGGCCATGTTTTTGGTGGGCGGGCTGGTAGGCGCTGCTGGCTTCAAGTACGTGGGTTTCATTTTTGTGTTGCCGCTGGCGCTGGTGCTGCTTACCTTGTCGCTGCCCCCCCTGTGGGCTGACCGGAACAAGCTGCGGCAATTGCTGCTGCAGCGCCGCGCTGGCTCCCAGCCGGGCGACGCCAGCCCGTCCGGGCCCGATGCAGGCCCCAAAGGCCCGACGCACCCGGCAGAGCCCTAGACCGCTGGCGCCACACCCGCCCGACCTTCACCGTTATCTCCAGGCACGCTCCATGCAGACCCAACTCGCCCCCGAATACGCAGCCCGCCCCGACGGCCAGGAAGCCGAAGCCATCCTGCGCAAGTGCGTGCACTGCGGCTTTTGCACCGCCACCTGCCCCACCTACCAGCTGTTGGGCGACGAGCTGGACGGGCCGCGCGGCCGCATCTACCTCATCAAGCAAGTGCTGGAAGGCGCCGAGCCCACGCGCGCCACGCAGATGCACCTGGACCGGTGCCTGACCTGCCGCAACTGCGAAAGCACCTGCCCCAGCGGCGTGCAGTACGGCCACCTGGTGGACATTGGCCGCAAGATCGTGGACGAAAAAGTGCCTCGCCCCGCAGGCGAAAAGGCGCTGCGCTGGGCGCTGAAGGAAGGCCTGCCCTCGCCGTTGTTTGCGCCTGCCATGAAGGCCGGGCAAATGGTGCGTGGCCTGCTGCCCGAAGCGATCAAGGCCAAGGTGCCCGCCCCGCGTGATGCGGGTGCCTGGCCCACACGCGCACACGCGTGCAAGGTCATCATGCTGGCCGGCTGCGTGCAGCCCGCGATGATGCCCAACATCAACACCGCCACCGCCCGCGTGCTCGACGCCGTGGGTGTGCAGTCGGTCATCGTGCCCAAGGCTGGGTGCTGCGGTGCGGTGAAGTTCCACCTCAACGACCAGGAAGGCGGCAAGGCCGAGATGCGCGCCAACATCGACGCCTGGTGGCCCCTGGTGGAGCAGGGCGGGGTGGAAGCCATTGTGATGAACGCCTCGGGCTGCGGTGTGACGGTGAAGGAATACGGCCACCTGCTCAAGGACGATGCGCAATACGCCGCCAAGGCCGAGCGCATCAGCGCCCTCACACGCGACTTGTCAGAACTGCTGCCTGCCATGCTGCCCGAGCTGGCAGCCAAGCTGCAGGGCCGTGTGAGCCAGCCTGACACCCTGTACGCCTACCACCCCCCCTGCACCCTGCAGCATGGGCAAAAGCTGCGCGGTGGGGTGGAGTCGCACCTGAACCAGCTCGGCTTCAAGCTGCGCGCCGCGCGCAACGAAGCGCACCTGTGCTGCGGCTCTGCGGGCACGTATTCGGTGCTGAACCCCGAACTGTCTCACCAGCTGCGCGATCGCAAACTGGGTGTGCTGAACGAAGCCTTCGGCGAGCAGCCGCCGGACATGATCCTTTCGGCCAACATCGGCTGCATCACCCACCTGCAAAGCGGCACTGGCACGCCGGTACGGCACTGGGTGGAAGTGCTGGACGAAGCCCTGAGGCAGCGCTGATCTCTCGCACGGCGTTGCTGCGTTTGCCTGATTTGCTGCTCGGACACGGTTGACGGACACCTCGTCGTGCCGGACCAACACTATCTCCAAAGTGCGCAGCTTGATTGTTCGGGGGGCCAAAGAAAGTAGATTTGAAACGTTCATTTACACAGTTTCAACACCTTCAGCCCTGGTGATCGGGCGGTAGTGCTGCGGGAGATTCCATGAATAACCATCGCCATGCCTGGACGATGGGCCAGCGTTTGCTGGTGATTAACGGCGTGATGTTTGTGCTGCTTGCCGCTGTGGCGGTGGCCATCTGGTTCATGATGAGCCGCATCAGCGACGATGCGGATTCGGTGCGCACCGCCAACGTACCCCAGCTGCAGCGCATCTCGGAGATGGAACTGAACGTCACCCGCGTATCGCTGCAGTTGCGCCACGCCATTCTGGCGCGCAACCCCCAGGAACTGGAAGCCACGCTGGCCGATATTGCAGACAAGCGCAAAACCATTGCTGGTGCCATGGAAGGGCTGGGCCAGGGGATGTTCGATGACGAAGGTCGCCAGGCGTTCGTGCCCTTGCAAGGCTTGGTGAACGAGTTCTGGAAGGTGGGAGAGGAAAACCTGCGCCTCATCCAGGACGGCAAGAAGGACGAAGCGTTCGCCTTCCTGGTGGATCGCGCCATCCCCGCACGCAACAAAATTCTGGCCGTGCTGGACGGTGAAAAGAAGCGCCAGAGCCAGCGCCTGTCCCTGACCATCAACGAGGTGAAAAGCCTGGCCGCTGCCGACCGCAACATCGCCGTGGCGGTGATGGTGCTGGTGGTGGCCTGCCTTTCGGGCCTGGGGTTGTACCTGCGCGCGGTGGTGCGCGACCTGGGGGCAGACCCGCCCGACCTCAAGCGCGTGGCGCTGGCCGTGGCCAACGGTGATCTGGGTGTGGATGTGCTGACCCGCGAGGGGGATAAAGCCAGCATCATGGCGGGCCTGCGCAACATGCGCGAGCGCCTCGCCGAAGTGGTGGGCACCGTTCGCCAGAGTGCAGAAAGTGTGTCTGCCGCGAGCCGTGAAATCTCTGCGGGCAACCACGATTTGTCCGCCCGCACCGAGCAGCAGGCCGCAGCGCTGCAGCAAACGGCCGCGTCGATGGACGAAATGGGCGCCGCCGTGCGCCAGAACGCCGAAAGCGCCCGCCGTGCCGACCAGCTCGCCAAGGAAGCTGCCCGGGTGGCAGAGCAGGGTGGCACGGTGGTGAGCAACGTGGTGCACACCATGAAGGGCATCCACGACAGCAGCAACCGCATCAGCAACATCATCGGGGTGATCGACTCCATTGCCTTCCAGACCAACATCCTGGCGCTGAATGCCGCGGTGGAAGCCGCGCGCGCGGGCGATCAAGGCCGGGGCTTTGCGGTGGTGGCAGCCGAGGTGCGTACCTTGTCGCAGCGCACGGCCACTGCGGCCAAGGAGATCAAGGAGCTGATCACCGCCAGCGCCCTGCAGGTTCACCAGGGAAGCACGCAGGTCAACGAGGCCGGCGCCACGATGACCGAAGTGGTCGATGCCATCCGCCGCGTGACAGCCCTGATGGGTGAGATCAGCGCATCCAGCGAAGAGCAAAGCCGTGGTGTGCAGCAGATTGCCGAGGCGGTCACCGTCATCGACCAGGGCACACAGCAAAACGCTGCTTTGGTGGAAGAAATGGCCGCCGCTGCCAGCAGCCTGGAAAACCAGGCCGCAGCCTTGGTGCAAGCCATGGCCGTCTTCCGCATGGCGGGCGAAGCCTTGGGTCAGCCCAAGGCCATGCCTGCCCCAGCCTTTGCACCTGTACCTGCGCCTGCACGGGCTCCAGCCGTTCAGCGTGCGCCGGCACCTGCGGTGCGCCATGCACCTGCTGCCTCACCAAAGCCCGCTGTGGCAGCGCCGGCCAAGGCCACGGCTTCTGACGACCATTGGGAATCGTTCTGACGCTTTGCTGAGGTGACCCGCCCGCTTCAAATCGGGCGGCATGGTGCTGTAGCTGGCTCTGCGCACGTCGAAAGCGCTTGATGTAGTGACGCACCCTGCGGTGCAAGTGTGTCTGTAGCTTGCAGAACTGTCTGGTTTCCCCCGTTTGTCATCTCGCCCGCCTGATCTAGCGGCGAACCGGGGCAAGACTGGGCAACGATCTCAAACGGAAACGTTCCCTGCCTGTAGGGAACAGTGGGTGTGCCGTAGAAGTTATCTTGGCAACCTGGCTTACTGCTGCGCCGCCGCCCAGGCGCGGAACTCTGCCTCGGGCAGGGGGCGGCTGAAGCGGTAGCCCTGGAACAGGTCGCAGCCAGAGCGCAGCAACCGTTCTTGCTGGGCCAGGGTCTCCACCCCCTCGGCCAGCACGCGCAGGTCCAGCTGGTGGGCCATGGCCACGATGGCGTCGATCAGCACCGCAGGGCGTTTGCCTTGGCCGCTGTGCTCGGGGGCGTCGATGTCCATGGTGAACGAGCGGTCGATCTTCAGCACGTCAATCGGCAGGCGCTTGAGGTAGGCCAGGCTGGAATAGCCTGTGCCGAAGTCGTCGAGCGCGAAGCGCACGCCGTGGCTGCGCAGCTGGGCCATTTTTTCCAGCGTGGCCTCCAGGTCGTCCACCAGCACGCTTTCCGTCAATTCCAACTCCAGCGAAAAGGCGTCGATGCCCACACGGGCGATCAGCGATTCAATGCGGCCGATGAAGTCCGCCTCCCGGAACTGACGGGCACTCACGTTCACGGCCATCGTCAGCTTCGTGGCCCACGGAGCGCAGGCGGGATCGTTTTGCCAGCGGTGCAGAGTGGTGGCGGCCTCTTCCAGAACCCAGTTGCCCAAGGGCACGATCAGGCCGCTGGCTTCGGCTTCGGGGATGAAATGCACGGGCGACACCAGACCACGACGCGGGTCCTGCCAGCGCACCAGGGCCTCTACACCGGCCAGGCGGCCCTGGCTGTCCACCTGCGGCTGGTAGTGCAACAACAGCGGCGCGGGCTTGGCTTCCAACGCTCGGCGCAGGTCGCTGCGCAGCGCCAGGCGTTCGCTGGCGGCTTCCTGCAAGGCGTGGGCGAAAAAGTACACGCGGCTGTCGCCCGCATCCTTGGCGCGGTGCATGGCGGTTTCTGCTTCACGCAGCAGTTCAGGCGCGTCGCGGCTGTCGTTGGGAATCATCACCACACCTGCTCCGGCAGACAGGTGCAGCACCTGGCCCTGCACTTCCAGCGGCTCGGCAATGGCGGCCAGCAGGCGTTCGATGGTGCGCGCGGCTTCGGCCGATGCCTGGTTCAGATCGCCTTGCAGGTCGCACAGCAGCAGGGCAAAGGTGTCACCGTCCACCCGGGCCAACGTTTGGCCCTGGCCTTGCAGCGCGCTCAGCCGCCGGGCCATGGTGCGCAGCACGACATCTCCGGCGGCCATGCCAAGCGAGTCGTTGACCGATTGGAACGCGTTGATGTTGATGGTGGCGAGGGCTGCGCGGCGCGGTTGCAGATCGGCCGCTGCCAGCTCCTGCACGACTTGTTCGAGCAACGAGCGCCGGTTGCTCAGCCCGGTCAGTGCGTCGAAATGGGCCAGTTGGCGGATTTCGGCCTCGGCCGCGAGGCGGGTGCGGATGTCGCGCACCGCCACCACGCGCACCTGGCGATTGCCCAGCTGGCGGCGGCGTACGCTGCATTCGCAGGGGATGGTTTGCCCTTGTGCATCTTGCAGGTCCACTTCCCACACGCCTTCCATGCCCTGTGTGGTGCGTTGAATGGTGCGCTCCAGAAAGGGGGGGGAGACCCAGGAGAGCATGGCCGTGCCCACCAGCCCTCCGGGCGCAACGCCCATGAGGCGGTCGGCGGCCGCGTTCGCATCGGTGATGCGTCCGTTTTCGTGCAGGACGATGGCTTCAAAGGCGGCGTCTGACAGTTGCCGGAAGCGGGCTTCGCTTTCGGCCAGCGCCGTGTTGCGTGCCTGCAGTTCGTTCGCCATTTTCTGCAGTGCCTGCCCCAGGTCGTGGAAATCGCCACTGCCCTGCAGGCGTGGCAGGTGGGTGAAATCGCCTGCGCCAATGCGTTCCATGCCTGCACGCAGCGCGGCCACGGGCCGCAGAATGCCCCAGTGCGCCAAGGCCAGCAGGCCCAGCGAACCAAGCAGCACGGCCATCGCCAGCACCACTGCCTGTGTACGGAGCTGGTTCCAGGTTTCTGCGGCCACGGGGCGCAGGTCATAGTCAATCCACAGCATGCCCTGGCGCGTGGCGCGCACTTCGCCAGACTGCAGGCCCATGGTGACCGGGGCCACTGCCGTCAGTCGCAGCTGTGCACGGTCCAGCGTCAAGAGCTCACGCTGCGCCCGGCGAACCTGGCGCACGGCGTCTTCGGGGTAGCCGGGTATGTGTTCCGCCGCGGTGCGGCCCTTCCAGGCAAAGCGGGTGGCCGCAATGACTTTGCCGTCCGGGCCCACCAGGGCGGCATGGGCAACGGCAGGGTTCAGGCCCAGCTGCGAAACAATGCCCACCGTACCGCTGCCATCGTTGCGGCGCAGAACGGTCTCCAATGCCCGCTGGGTTTCCAGCAGTTCCGCGTGCGCCGTGTGGTCGGCAAATCGCTGCAGGTCCTGGGCGTAATGCCGTTGCTGGTCTGCGACCAGAACCAAGGCCATCACCGCACTGGCAATGATGAGCGACAGGGGCAGCCACAGGCGCAGATTGAACACCCGCACGGTGTGCGGGGTGCCTGCGGGCTGCGTGTGGGGCGCTGTCATGGGGTTGTGCCGCGTGCGAAGCGGTCGTCGATCAGGTGGGTGGTGTCTACCCGCCTTTGCAGCAAGCCCTGTTCCAGCATGCCCAGCGCCATGCGCTGCGCCGAGGCGGCCAGCCGCGAGTCTGTTCCGCTCATCAGCCTGCGGTTGGCGGCGGCGTCTGGTAGCTCGATACCGCTGAAGGCTGCATCCATCTCTGTCGGGGTGAGGCCCAGGCGGGGCGCCATGCGCCGCAGAGCGTCCTCCCGCGCGGTACCCAGGTGGGCCAGGGCGCGTTCGTGGGCGGCCAGCAGTTGGGAGATGCGCTGGGTGCAACAGGCCAGCGCGTCGGTGCGCGCCACCAGCACGTCCACGATTTCACCGGGGATGGCGCTGCTGTCAAACAGCACCGGCGCGCCTTCGCCCCGCAAGACCTGCAGCACCGGGTCGAAGGTCACGAGCGCGTCCACCTGGCTTTCGCGCCAGGCCGTCAGGTGTTCGTCCAGGGGCAGGGGCACTACGGTGATGTCGGTGGTGCGCAGCCCAGCCTTGGCCAAGGCTGCATTCAGCATGTAGGCGCCCACGGCGGTTTGTTCCACCCCCACCTTGCGGCCGCGCAGATCCGCCAGCCCGGCCACCCCGTAGCGGGCCACCAGCGCGTCGGCGCCCTGGGAAATGTCCAAGACCCAGATCACCTTGATGGGAATGCCTTCCTGGACGAGCGTCAGGGCTTCGTCCAGCGTCAGCCCCGCCATATCGAGCCGGCCGGTGCGCAGCCCATCCATGCTCTGGGTGGTGGAGCCTAGCTCCACCAGGCGCAGGGGAAGGCCCTCGTGCAGGCCCAGGTCGCGCGCCAGGTACAGGGGCTCGTACCCCGTCCACGTGTTGGTGCCCACCGTCAGCGGGGCCTCATAGCGGGCGCCGCACGCGCTCAACAGCGCGGCGCAAGAGGCCAGGGCAAGTGCAATGCAAGTCCCCCGCCACCCGGAACGTTTGCCGGGGGAGTCAGCGGTGTGGGGCACAGCGGAATGCATTGCCCAATGGTAAGCGAGTGTGTCCGACCCAGGGCATATGTTTTGGCCAAAGGAGGGGAACTCCTAGGTGGCAAGTCGCGCAGGTGCCCGCCTGCCATGCGCGACAGAAATCGCCTCGGGACCCCCTACAGGGAAATCTGGGATGATGCGGGGTTGTTTTCTCCGTCCGCTGCTGCAGCCTGCCTGCGGCCTGATTGCCACGACCATGTCTGCCGATTCTTCGTCCCCCTCTCCCGCTCCCGCATCTGTTGATGCCGCCGCTACCGGGGCCGGCCGTGCCCGCCGTGGCGGCAAGCGCCAGCGCCCCCGCAACCCGGCACCCGTGGCCACCACGCCGGATGCTGCCCCTGGCGTGGCCAAAGCCCCCCGCACCCCCCACCCCGTACTGGAACAACTGGCGGGCCTGTATCCCCACCTGTTCGGCGCGGTGTTCCGCCCGCTCAAGCGGGGTATCTTCCAGGACTTGCTGGCCGCACACCCCGATGCCTTTGAGCGCGAAGCGCTCAAGGTGGCGCTGGGTATCCACACCCGTTCCACCCGCTACCTGCAGGCCGTGGCCGCTGGCGAAAAGCGCCATGACCTGCAAGGCCAGCCGGTAGAAGCCATGGCCCCCGAGCATGTGCACCACGCCTTGCTGGAGGTGTACCGCCGCCGCAAGAACCAGAAGGGCCGCCCCACCGAAGACCTGCTGCCCAAGCTGCGCAACCGCATCATTGCCGCGTTCGAAGCCTCGGGCCTGACGCGTGAGGCCTACACCGAACTGGTGGTGGGCCGCGACGATGCCGCCAATGCCATCCTCGAAGAAGCCTTTGCCGAATGGGCCGCCCGCAACGCCAAGGCCGAAGCCCTGCTGCGCGCCTTTGAAGCCAGCGGCAGCACGCTGGAGCAGTTTGCCGACATGTATGGCATGGACCCGCGCAGCACCGGCCAGCAACTCGAACGCGCGCGCAAGTTGGCCGCTGCCGCCCAGGGCAACCCATCCGCCAGAACCCCGGCGGTGTAACCACGCCACAGCACTGCCATGCTGCTGACATCACGGTGTCAGCAGCCACGCGGCACCATGCCAACCCTGTGAATAAATACAGGGAGTTGGAATGTCCTCTTTCATCGCACCCCAGGCGACCACTGTGGCCGCTTTTCGCGTCGCCGGGATCGCCGTGCGCACCACCAATGCGGCCGAGGCCGACCCGGCCAGCGCCCGCATCGGCCCGCTGTGGGACCGTTTCTTCAGCGAAAGCTGGGAACACAGGCTGCCCCCGCCCGGCGCCGATGGCCGGGTGTTTGGCGTCTACAGCGGCTATGCCTCAGACCAGCATGGCGCCTTCGACGTGACCGCTGGTGTGGCGGCCCCGGCAGACCATCAGGCTTTGCAGGGCGCCACCACGGTGGACATTGAAGCCGGCACCTACCTGGTGTTTGAAGCCGAGGGCCAGATGCCCCAGCTGGTCATCGACGCCTGGGGCGCCGTGTGGCGCTACTTTGCCGACCACCCGCAGGTGCAGCGGCGCTTTGGCACCGACTTCGAGGCCTACTCGGGCCCGTACCATGTGGCGCTTCACATTGGCGTGCGGAGTGATGTGCTATGAAATATGTAGCTAATGGCGCTTGTTGCATGAGCGCTAGAGCCTGTTTTTGCTCAAAAAATGCGCCGCGCTGACCGCCTGTTCCAGATCGTGCAGCTCATCCGCGGGCGGCGCCTGTCCACCGCCGCCTTCCTGGCCGAGCGGCTGGAAGTCTCGCAGCGCACCATCTACCGCGACGTGGCCGACCTGCAGCACCAGGGCGTGCCCATCGAAGGCGAAGCGGGCGTGGGCTACCGCCTGGGGGCGGGGTTCGAGCTGCCCCCGCTCATGTTCAGCCAAGGTGAGGCGAATGCCCTGGTGGCCGCAGCCCGCCTGGCGCAAGCCTGGCTGGACCCAGGCCTCGCGCGCGAGGTGGAAGGCGCCCTGGGCAAGATCCTGTCGGTGCTTCCCCCCGCAGCCCGGCTGGCAGCCGAAGCCCAGGCGCTGTACGCACCCCTGGTGGGGCTCGACGCCCGCACCCAGGCCACCCTGCAGGCGCTGCGCGAGGCGGTGCAAAGCTGCCATGTGGTGGAAATTGACTACGCCGATGTGCAAGGCCGCCCCAGCCTGCGCCGACTGCGGCCGCTGGGTTGCTTCTACTGGGGCAAGGTGTGGACCTTGTCCGCCTGGTGCGAGCTGCGCAACGACTTCCGGGGCTTTCGCATCGACCGCATCGCGGCCTTCAAGGTCTTGCCCGAGCGCTTTCGGCAAGAGCCTGGCAAAACGCTGGCCGACCTGCTGCGCAAGGTGGAGGCAGAGAGGGAAGGGTGGCCGCTGGAGTGCGTGGCTGCACCGGGGGCCGATGGACGCTCTTGAGGGGATGGAGTGCAAGGAGTGGGGGCCGAAGACGGGAGGGGGCCCAAAGCCGAAGCTCAATCCGAGCCGAAGGCGCGTGCGCGAGTGGACCTCAGCCAAACATCATCGGGCGGTCCATTGAAACCAACTACTGCATCAATGCCGCATCTAGGGCAGATAGCGGTTTGATTCTGGTTGTCTCCATCGCACCATTCGGTGATGGCGCTGGGTGCATACTTCTCTAGGCAGTAGTAGCAAGCGGCGACCTCACTGCGAAGGAGCGCCTCGCGGTGCAACGTTGATTCACAAGTTCTACCCATAACTGGCAGTGTCTCAGGTTGATTGGGGGATTGCTGACTGATGCCACGCCACTTGCCGGAAGGCCGCTCCTGGCCGAAAGCCGCAGCAGCGCCCCAGTAAGCAAAAAATGCCGAATACCCCTGGCGCCACATCGCTCCGGTAATGGTGCGAGCCACACAGAGTGTGCCTTCTTAACCTGCCAGCGCCGCCTCAATATCCCCCGCCAGCTTTTTCGGCGCGTCCTGCGGTGCATAGCGGCGGATCACCCGGCCGTCCTTGCTGACCAGGAACTTGGTGAAGTTCCACTTGATGGCTTTGCTGCCCAGCAGGCCGGGGGCTTCAGCGGTGAGCCATTGGTACAGGGGCGAGGCGTTGGCGCCGTTCACGTTGATCTTGGCCATCATCGGAAAGCTCACGCCGTAGTTGAGTTGGCAGAAGCTGGCAATCTCGTCGTTGCTGCCGGGGTCCTGGCTGCCAAACTGGTTGCAGGGAAACCCCAGCACCACCAGACCGCGGCCCGCATAGGTTTGGTGCAACTGCTCCAGCCCCGCAAACTGGGGCGTGAAGCCGCAGGCGCTGGCGGTGTTCACGATCAGCAGCACCTTGCCCCGAAACTGCTCCAGCGCCACGCGCTGGCCTTGGATGTCCTGGGCGTCGAATGCATAAATGTCTTGGGGCATGGGCAAGTCTCGGTGGGATGAACAGTGGGGTGACTGCGCCCATCGTATCGGTGCCGCTTTTTCTGCGGGCGCGTCAGGCTTTTCGGGGCCAGCGCAGCGTGGCCAATAGGGCGGCCGACACGATCAGGCTGCCGCCCAGCACGGTGCGCGCGTCCAGCACCGTGCCCGCCAGCAGCACCGATGACACGCTGGCAAACACCACTTCCGACAGCATGATCAGCGCCGTGGTGCCTGCGGCCAGCCGTGCGGCGCCGAATTGCAGCGCGTAGTTGGTCAGCAAAAAAGCGGCCGCCAGCAGCAGCGCCAGCACCACCCAGCTGGTGGCCGGGGCGGGCAGGGCGGGCACGAAGCCCACCAGCAACCCCGTGCAGGCGCTGGCCGTGGCCATGAGTGCGCCGCCACCAAACATGGCCAGCATGCGGGATTCGCTGGGCACGCGGTGCAGGCGGCGCAGGGTCACGCTGGTCAGCGCAAAGCAAAAGCCCCCGGCCAGGGCCAGCAGGTCAGCCCCCGACAGGTGGCCCACCAGGCGCTGCAGTGATGTGTCGGCAGGCACCATCACCAGCACCACACCGGCAAACGCCATCACCAGCCGCAGCACCGCCGTGCGCGTGGGGCGCTCGCCCAGCACGCGCCAGGCCAGCAGCACCGACCACGCGGGCATCAGATAGAACAGCAGCACCACGCGCACCACGTCGCCCACTGTCACCGCCCAGTTGAAGGCCACATTGGTCAGCCCCGACGACAGCGCCAGCAGCCACAGGGCCGGGTAGGCGCGGGTGCGCGTGAAGACGCCGGGGCGCGCCAGCAGCAGCCCGACCACGGCCAGCGTGAACACCAGCGCCGTGGCCCACAGCGGGTGCACGCCTGCGCCGTGCAGTTGCCGAAAAGGCAACCAGGAAACACCCCAGACGAAGGCGTTGAACACCAGCGCCAGGACGGGCAAAAAGTTATGCATCAAATCGATCGCCAGCGCTTATGGGGCAAGCGCCAGCAGCTATCAAAAATATAGTGATTGGTGCGCAGGCCTGCGCCTGCGGCGGGCTCATGCGCTTGAAGGCCAACCCGTATCAGTGGTGGTGGTCCTGCCGCGCAATGTGCAGCAGGTGTTCCACCTCTTCGCGGTGGCGATGGCAGTTGCTGATGTGCCAGCGGCGAATCAGCCACATAGTGCCCGCCACCACCAGGCCAAACGCGGTGATGGCGCCGAACACCGACAGCCCCAGCTTGAGCGACAGGCTGTAGAACGCGCCCAGGCCCAGGATGCAAGCCTGTTCGTTGAAGTTTTGCACGGCAATCGAGCGCCCGGCGCCCATCAGGTTGTGGCCCCGGTGCTGCAGCAGCGCATTCATGGGCACCACCAGGTAGCCGCCCAGGCCGCCCAGCAAAATCAAAAACGGAATCGCCAGCCAGATGTTGTTGATGAACACCATGAGGATGAGCAGCAGCCCCATGGCAATGCCCAGCGGAATCACCTTGGTGGCGGCGTCGAGCCGCATGCGCATGGATGCCACCACCGCACCCACGGCCGTGCCAATGGCCACCACGCCCGTGAGGGCCGAGGCCTGCGTGGTGTTGTACCCCAGCGCCACAGCGGCCCAGGCCAGCACGATGAACTTGAGGTTGCCGCCCGCGCCCCAGAACAGGGTGGTGGTGGACAGCGAAATCTGCCCCAGCTTGTCGCGCCACAGGCGGTTGTTGCAGGCCCAGAAGTCGGGCAGCAGCGCCAGCGTATTGGCCAGCACGTTGCGCGAAGGGTCGGTGCGCAGGGGACGCATTTCCACGCCGGTGTGCGGAATGCGGGTGTTGAACCAGGCGGCGACCATGTACACGAGGATCAGCGCGGCAATGGCCGATTCGGCGGCGGTGTCTACGCCGGTGTCGATCAGGGGGATGTCAATGCTCAGCAGCAGCACCGACAGGTGTTGCCCCACCAGTTGCCCGCCCAGCAGCACGCCCAGGATGATGGAGGCAATCGTCAGCCCCTCGATCCAGCCGTTGGCCTTGACCAGTTGAGACGCGGGCAGCAGCTCGGTCAGGATGCCGTACTTGGCGGGCGAGTAGGCCGCGGCCCCCAGCCCCACCACCGCGTAGGCCATGAGCGGGTGCGAGCCAAACAGCATCATCAGGCAGCCCGCCACCTTGATGGCGTTGCTGATGAACATGACTTTGCCCTTGGGTAGCGCGTCGGCAAACGCGCCGACGAACGGGGCCAGCACCACATAGAACAGCGCAAACATGGGCACCAGGGCGGCGCGTTGCCACTCGGGTGCGCCATCGGTGCGCAACAACTCCACGGCGGCCACGAAGAGTGCGTTGTCGGCCAGCGAGCTGAAAAACTGCGCCGACATGATCGTGTAGAAACCGCGCTTCATCGGAGGGCTTGTGGCTGCATCAGCGGCGCTGATGCCCTGGTAAAAGTAGAAAACCGTGGCAAGTGACCGGCGGTTATATCACGCGGATAAACGGCGGCAGTGACAGAATCCGGGGCTGTTCACCCGGTTAAACCCCCATGCCACGCCCTATCCAAGCCCACATCCACACCGCTGCTCTGCAACACAACCTCCAGCGCGTGCAAAGCGCCGTGCCCGATGCCAAAGTCTGGGCCGTGGTCAAGGCCAACGCCTACGGCCACGGTATTGAGCGGGTGTTTGAAGGCCTGCGCGCGGCCGATGGCTTTGCCCTGCTGGACCTGGCCGAGGCCGAGCGCGTGCGCGCCCTGGGCTGGCGTGGCCCCATCTTGCTGCTTGAAGGCGTGTTCGAGCCGCGCGATCTGGAACTGTGCTCGCGCCTGGGCCTGTGGCACGCGGTGCACTGCGACGAGCAGATCGACTGGCTGGCCGCCCACAAGACGCAGGTGCCGCACCGCGTGTTCCTCAAGATGAATTCGGGCATGAACCGCCTGGGCTTCACGCCTGCCCGCTACCGCGCCGCCTGGGCGCGGCTGAACGCGCTGCCGCAGGTGGATGAAATCTCGTACATGACGCACTTCAGCGACGCCGACGGCCCGCGCGGCATTGCCCACCAGATGGCTGCCTTCAACACCGCCACGCAAGACCTGCCCGGCGAGCGCAGCCTTAGCAACAGCGCTGCCACGCTGCGCCACGCGGCCGATGCCGGGGTGCGCGCCGACTGGGTGCGCGCCGGCATCGTGGTGTACGGCAGCGCGCCCGACTACCCCGAGAACACCGCCGCCCAATGGGGCCTGCAGCCCACCATGACGCTATCGACCCGCCTGCTGGCCACCCAGCAACTGCAGGCGGGCGACACCGTGGGCTACGGCTCGCGCTTCACGGCCGACGGGCCGCTCACCATCGGGGTGGCCGCCTGCGGCTATGCCGACGGCTACCCGCGCCACTGCGACACCGGCACCCCAGTGCTGGTCAATGGCATCCGCACCCGCCTGGTGGGCCGCGTGAGCATGGACATGATTACCGTGGACCTCACCCCCCTGCAGCAGGCTGGCGTGCCCGTGGGCATGGGCAGCGAAGTCACACTGTGGGGCCGTGCCAGCAACGGCGAGGTGCTGGGCATTGACGAAGTGGCCCGCGCCGCAGGCACCGTGGGCTACGAGTTGATGTGCGCCCTGGCCCAGCGGGTGCCCGTGGTGGTGGACTGATACGGCTGTGCCGTTCGACGTATCAAGTCGTTGGTCCGCCTAGGCGCACAAGCCGCCGCACTTATAGTGCGGCCCCATGACCACCCGCCGCTCCCCGCGCCGCCGCTGGACCTCTGTGCGCCTGACCGCGCGCGACGTGGCCCACGACCTTGAGCAACGCCACAGCCTGCGCTGGCATGGCCTGTGCATCGGCACCCTCACGCTGCTGGGCATGTTGCTGGCCGCCTGGTTGCAAAAGCAGGCGGGCGTGCACCTGCTGTCGGTGCGCTACGCCATCACGCTGGCCGTGGGCTATGGCATTTACCTGCTGGTGCTGCGCTGGTGGGCTGCGCGCCTGCTCGATGACGAGGAGGCGCGTGGCAGCGCCGATGCAGGCGATGCCCTGGATGTGGCGTTGGACGCGGCCGACCTGGCCCGCTCCGTGCCCCGCAGTGGCGGCCCGCGCGTGCCCGAGATGCCCCGCATGAGCGATGTGACCGACAGCGCGGAATCCGGCAAAGGTCTGGGCGAACTGGCCAGCGGCGCGCTGGACGGCCTGGGCGGCGCTGATGAAGGCGCTGTGGTGATCATTCCGGTGGTGGCCATCTTTCTGATCGGCGCTGCCATCCTGGCCGGTGCGGGCGCGCTGGCCATGCTGTTCTTCAGCTGGGACGTGCTGCTGGCCGTGGCGGTGGAGCTGGCCTTTTCCGTGGCCGCCGTGCGCGTGGCCACACGGGTGGAACGCGAAGGCTGGCTCACCGCCGCCGTGCGCCTGACCTGGAAGCCCCTTTTGGGCGCGCTGCTGTGTGCCGTGCTGCTGGGCGCCACCATTGACCACTTCCTGCCGCAGGTGGATTCGCTGCCCGAAGCGGTGCGGGTGCTGCAGCGTGACTGACGCGGATGCCGCCCCCATGCAGATAAAAATGGCAGATAGCGCCCGCCCATCAAGCGCAGGTAGCTATAAAAAATGTAGCGTTTTGGATCGTCCGCCAATCCCTTAGTGAAGGCAATGTTCATGGACATTGCCTAGGATGCTTGGCTCTGGAGGCCTGCCTTGCTGTTCAAGTTTTTCGAAGAGAGCGTTCCCTGTTACCCATCCAACGAGCCTGCGCTGCCGCCTCGGGGGTTTCTGGCCTTCGTCTGGGCCTGCGCGCGCGGCGTGCGCGGCTATGTGGTGGCGATGGCCGGGCTCTCGGCACTGATTGCCGTGTACGAAGCCCTGCTGTTCGCCGTGCTGGGCCGCGTGGTGGACTGGATTGCCGCCGCTACGCCTTCCACCCTGTGGGCTGAGCGCGGCAACACGCTCACCTGGGTGGCCGCAGCGATGGTGGGCAGCATTGCGCTGGTGGCGCTGCGCACCAGCGTCAAGCACCAGGCGCTGGCCATCAACCTGCCGCTGCGCCTGCGCTGGAACTTTCACCGCCTGATGCTGGGCCAGAGCATGGCCTTTTATGCCGACGAGTTCGCCGGCCGCATCACCACCAAGATCATGCAGACCGCGCTGGCCGTGCGCGACATGATCTTCACCACCACCGACGTGGTGGTGGGCATGGGTGTGTACCTGATCACCATCTTGCTGCTGGCCTGGGGCTTTGATGCGCGGCTGCTGCTGCCGTTTGCGGGCTGGCTGGTGTGCTACGGCCTGGTGTGCTGGTACTTCGTGCCCCGCCTGGGCAAGGTCAGCCGCGACCAGGCGGACGCCCGCGCCCTCATGACCGGGCGCATCACCGACGCATACACCAACATCGCCACAGTCAAGCTGTTCTCGCACACCCACCGCGAAGCCGAATTTGCCCGCGCTGCCATGGATGCCTTCAAGCTCACTGGTTATGCGCAGATGCGCCTGGTAAGCCGGTTTGAAATCGTCAACCACGTGCTGGTGGTGGGCATGATTCTGGGCGCCTGCGGCACCGCGCTGTGGCTGTGGACGCAAGGCCAGGTGGGCGCTGGCGCGGTGGCCGCTGTCACCGCCATGGCCCTGCGTGTGGCCGGCCACGCCCACTGGGTGATGTGGGAAGTGACCACCCTGTTTGAAAGCGTGGGCACCATCCAGGACGGTATCAACACCCTGACGCGCCCCCGCCAGGTGGTGGACGCCCCCGGCGCGCAGCCTCTGCGCGTGACACAGGGCGAAGTGCGCTTCGAGCAGGTGCGCTTTGCTTACCAAGATGGTGGCCGCCCGGTGATTGACGGGCTCAGCCTCACCATCCGGCCGGGCGAGCGCATCGGCCTCATCGGCCGCTCGGGTGCGGGCAAGTCCACCTTGGTTAATCTGCTGCTGCGCTTTCATGACATTCAGGGTGGGCGCGTGCTGATCGACGGGCAGGACATTTCGAAAGTGACGCAAGACAGCCTGCGCCACGCCATTGGCATGGTCACGCAAGACACCTCGCTGCTGCACCGCTCGATGCGCGACAACATCCTCTACGGCCGCCCCGATGCCACCGAGGAAGAACTGCACGCCGCCGCCGAGCGCGCCGAAGCCGCCGCCTTCATCGACACCCTGACCGACCCCCAAGGCCGCCGGGGTTATGAAGCCCATGTGGGCGAGCGTGGCGTGAAGCTCTCGGGCGGCCAGCGCCAGCGCGTGGCCATTGCCCGCGTCATGCTCAAAGACGCGCCCATCCTGCTGCTGGACGAAGCTACCAGCGCCCTCGATTCGGAAGTGGAAGCCGCCATCCAGCAAAGCCTGGACGGCCTCATGCAGGGCAAGACGGTGATCGCCATTGCCCACCGCCTCTCCACCATCGCCGCGATGGACCGCCTGATCGTCATGGACGGCGGCCACATCGTGGAAGAAGGCACCCACGCCCAACTGCTGGCCCAGGGCGGCATTTACGCCCGCCTGTGGGCGCACCAGAGCGGCGGGTTTTTGGGGGAAGCGCAGCGCGGGGAGTAGCCAGCCGCCGCCCCGCTGCTCGTCAGCGGGTGGCGAGTGCGCGGTGCGCCTGGGACTGCACGGCGGCAGTCATGCGGGCCAGGGCCTGCACGTTCAGCCGCCAGTATTGCCAGTACAGCGGCACATCCACGGGCTTGCCAGGAATCAGCTCCACCAGCGTCCCGCTGCGCAGATGGCCGTCCACCATCAGGTCGGGCGCCATGCCCCAGCCCAGGCCCGCTTCGGTCGCTTTGACGAAGGCGTGTGCCTCGGGCAGCCAATGCACGGGCGGCGTAAGCGCACGGCGGGTAATGCGGCGTACATAGCGGCCTTGCAGCGCATCCTTGCGGTTGAAGACCAGCATGGGTGCGCGGGCCAGCGTGGTGGCTGTCACGCCTGTGGCAAAGAAGCGTTGCATGAAGGCCGGGCTGGCCAGCGCCCGGTAGCGCAGGGTGCCCAGGGGCAGCACCTGGCAGCCCTGCACCGGCTGGGGGTCGGCCGTCACGGCGGCCATCACGCGGCCTTCGCGCAGCAGGTTGGCCGAATGGTCCTGGTCTTCCACATGGATGTCGAAGGTGATGGAAGGGTCTTCCCCCGCCTGCGCCATGGCGGCCGGGAACCAGGTGGCCAGCGAGTCGGCATTGACGCCGATGGCCAGGCGCGTGGTGCTGCGCGGGCCCCCGCCAATGGCGGCCAGGGCATCGGCCTCGCTCAGCGCAATTTCGCAGGCGTGGCGGTACAGGGCCTGCCCGGCTTCGGTGGCAGTGCAGGGTGTGGCGCGGCGCACCAGCACCTGGCCCACACGCTCTTCCAGCAGCTTGATGCGCTGCGACACCGCCGAGCGGGTGATGTGCAGCACGGCGGCTGCGCGTTCGAAGCTGCCTTCGTCGATGACGGCAGAAAACGCATTGAGCTGGGCCGAATCGAGCTGCATGGCTGGTTAGCAATTTTGACGGATCGTTAAAAAGTATAGCTGGCGTGACTGTGGTGCTATCGCCAGAATGCAGGCCATGACCACCACTGCTTTCGTTCACGGCTTCAGTTCCACCGCCATGCTGATCATGGCCATTGGCGCGCAAAACGCGTTCGTGCTGCGCCAGGGCTTGCGCCGTGAACATGTGTTGCCCGTGGTGGCGCTGTGTGCTTTGTCGGATGCGGTGCTGCTACAGGCGGGGGTGTGGGGTATGGGCGGTGTGTTGCTGGCGCGGCCCGAGTGGGGGCAATGGATGCGCTGGGCCGGTGCAGCGTTTTTGCTGGCGTATGCGTTGCAGGCCGGGGCCCGGGCACTGCGGCCGGGCCAGTTGCTGGTGACGGCCGGCGGGCCTGGCAACAGCCTGCGCAGCACGGTGCTCACGCTGCTGGCCCTGACCTGGCTCAACCCCCATGTGTACCTGGACACCGTGGTGCTGCTGGGCACCATGGCAAGCCCCTACCCCACATGGGGGCGGGCGGCCTTTGCCACTGGCGGGGCCTTGGCCAGCGCGCTGTGGTTCACTGCCATCGGTTTTGGCGCACGCTGGCTGGCGCCACTGTTCGCCTCGCCCCAGGCGTGGCGGGTGCTGGACGGGGTGACGGCTGCCTGCATGATGGCCCTGGCGGTGGCCATGGCTTAAGAGCCTGCTGACGATCTCCCAGGGGTCGCGCAGCGGTCTTTGCGGGATGGGGTGCCAGGCGCGGTGCACAGCCAATAGCTCGGCTATTGGCAAGCGCCGCAACGCCGCAGACCGCCCGCAAAGACCACTGCCCAAAGGGTTGGAGCGAAATCGGGCGATTGGACGCCTCGGCTGCTTGCATGGGCATGAGCCCATGCGGCGCACCCGACGCATCCACTCATCCCGATTGCGCTCCAACGCGATCCCCTGCGAGATCGTCAGCAGGCTCTAAGCTAACAACGATAAGTTCGTTACGCAGCGGCGCTGGTTGGTTCATAGTACGGGTCACCGAATGACCTGGAGTGATCCCCCATGCGTTTCAAAACCCTTTTGCTCGCGGCCGCCCTGGCCACGGCCCTGCCGCTGACCGTGCAGGCCAAAACCTTCCGCTGGTCCCGCTCGGTGGACATCTCCACCTGGGACATCCACACCCAGAACGTGGGCGTGAACAACACCATGCACGGCGCGGTGTACGACACGCTGGTCGAATACAACAGCAAGACCTTCAAGCCTGAGCCATCGCTGGCCACCGAGTGGAAGCTCATCAAGCCCACACAGCTGCGCCTGACGCTGCGCAAGGGCGTGAAGTTCAGCGACGGCAGCGAGTTCACGGCCGACGATGCCAAGTTCTCGCTGGAGCGCGCCAAGTCCAAAAGCTCCAACTTCGCCGTCTACACCCAGGGCATTGACCGCGTGGAAAAGGTCGATGCCTACACCATCGACATCCATTCCGAGCTGCCCAACCCCGTGCTGGTGAACCAGCTGACCGAGCTGCGCATCATGAGCAAGGCCTGGGCCGAGAAGAACAAGTCGGTCGAGCCCAAGGACATCAAGACCAAGGACGAAACTTTTGCCCACCGCAACGCGCTGGGCACCGGCCCCTACCAGCTCAAGCAGTGGACGCCCGACCAGCGCGTGGTGCTGGAGCCCAACCCCCACTGGTGGGGCAAGGGCAAGTACCCCACCAACCTGACCGAGATCGTCTACACCCCCATCAAGGCCGATGCGACGCGCACGGCGGCGCTGCTCTCGGGTGAGATTGATTTCGTGATCGACCCCAGCCTGCAAGACTTGGCACGCATCAAGCAGACGCCCAACCTGCAGGTGCTGGAAGGGCCGGAGTACCGCACCATCTTCCTGGGCCTGGACCAGTTCCGTGAAGAACTGCCCGGCTCGGACGTGAAGGGCAAGAACCCGCTGAAGGACCTGCGCGTGCGCAAGGCGCTGTACCAGGCGATTGACATCCAGTCCATCCAGCGCGTGGTGCTGCGCGGCCTGGCCCAGCCCACCGGCACGCTGATTGCCAACCAGGTGAACGGCTGGACCAAGAAGGCCGACGTGCGCTACCCCTACGACCCCAAGGCCGCGCAGAAGCTGCTGGCCGATGCGGGCTACCCCAACGGGTTTGAGGTGGACTTTGCGTGCAGCGCGGGCCGCTACATCAATGACGAGCAACTGTGCCAGGCCATCACCTCGCACTGGGCCAAGGTGGGCGTGAAGGCCAAGCTGCGCTCGCTGCCGTTTGCCACCTACTTCCCGATGATCCAGCGCAACGAAGCCAGCATCTACCTGCTGGGCTGGGGCGTGCCCACGTTTGACGCGTTCTACAGCCTGCAGTCGCTGGTGCGCTCGCCCGGCGCAGGCGGGGACGGCAACTTCAACCTGGGCCGCTTCTCTGACCCGCAGATGGATGCGCTGATCGAGCGCATCAAGAAGGAAACCGATGCGCCCACCCGCAACCAGCTGATCGAGCAGGCGCTGATCAAGGAGCATGAGCTGGTGTCGCACATTCCGCTGTACAACCAGGTGATTCCTTGGGCGGGCTCGAAGAAGGTGGAGATCATCCACCGCGCGGACAACCGCATCGACTGGCGCTACCTGAAGGTGAACTGATCGCCTTCGCCCAGTAAAAAAAGCCCCGGTGCCTGCAAAGCATCGGGGCTTTTTTGTGCCCACAGGGGCGTCAGGCCAGTGCGCGCTGCACGGCGGGGCGCTGCAACATGCGCTGGGTGTGTGCGTGCACCTTGGGGAAGAGGGCGATGTCCACCCCGTCGCTCTGCAGCCAGCTGGCCACGGTGAACAGGTAGCCATCGGCCACCGAATACTGCTCGCCCAGCACCCACGGGCCTTCGCTGAGGTAGTGGGTTTCGATGAGCTGAAAGCAGTCGGTCATGTTCTGCGGCACCTTGCGCTGCATGGCGGCCTGGGCCTCGGGCTCGTCGGCCCAGCGGCTGGCGCGGGGGCGGTGGGCGTGGGCTACGTGCACGGTGGAGGCGAGGTAGCTGTGAAACTCCTGCATGCGCGCAAAGCCGTAGGGGTCGGCAGGGGCCAGCCCGGCTTGCGGGAAGGCTTGCGCCACGTAGGCCAGCAGGGCGGGCGTTTCGGTCAGCGTGCCCTGGGGCGTGACCAGCGCGGGCACCCGCCCCTTGGGGTTGATGGCCAGGTACTCTGGCGTGCGCTGCTGGCCTGCTGCAAAGTCCACGCGCACCAGCTGGTGCGGGGCAGCGGCCTCTTCCAAGGCGATGCGCACGGCCAGCGCACAGGTGCCAGGGGTGTAGTACAACGTGAGCATGATGGTTTGCTATTAAGTTGATAGCTGCTTGCGCTTTATTTATGAGCGCTAGAGGCTATTCTGGTTAAAACAATCAATACAGCCTGCGGGTGCGCGCCATCAGCCGCACTAGCCCCAGCAGGGCATCGGTGTGGGGCGTGGGGGTGCTGGTGATCTGCCCCAGCTCGCGCACGGCGCCCACCAGTGCGTCAATCTCCAGGGGCTTGTTCGCCTCCACGTCCTGCAGCATCGAGGTCTTGAACGCGCCCAGCTTGCGCGTAACGGCGTGGCGGTCTTCGGGCTGCTGGTCAATCGGCAGGCCGAGTTTTTCACCGATGGCCTTGGCTTCCAGCATCACCGCGCTCACAAAGCCGCGCACCAGGTCGTCGTCCAGGATGCGGTCGGTGGTGGCGCCGGTCAGGGCGCTGATGGGGTTCATGGTCAGGTTGCCCCACAGCTTGAACCAGATGTCTTTCTGAATGCAGCCCGACACCTCGGCCTGGATGCCGCCGCGCTGCAGACTGTCTGCCAGGGCCAGCAGGCGTGCGCTGTGGCTGCCATCGGGCTCGCCCAGGATGAGCCGGTCGCCAAAGTGGTGGCGCACAAAGCCCGGCGCTTCCAGAGAGCAACTGGCATGCACCACGCCGCCCAGCACGCTGCGTGCGGGAATGGCCCGGGCAATCACGCCCCCCGCGTCCACCGATTCAAGCGCGCGCCCTTGCGCCGCGCCGCCAACACCGTCAAGGAACCACCACGGCACGCCATTCATGGCGGTGAGCACAACGGTGTGCGGGCCCAGCAGCGGCGCAATGGCGCGTGCCACGTCCGGCAGGCCGGGGGCCTTCACTGCGATGACCACCAGGTCTTGCACGCCCAGGGCGGCCGGGTCGCTGTGGGCGGTGACGGGCACCTGCGCCAGTGTGCCGTCGGTGCGCCGCATGCGCAGGCCCTGTGTCTGCAGGGCGCGCAATGTCTCGCCGCGCGCCACCAGGCTGACCGGGTGGCCCGCCTGCGCCAGGGCCACGCCCAGCCAGCCGCCAATCGCACCTGCGCCGTAGATACATGCTTTCATCGTCATAGAGTCGTTATGGACCGAGGAGTGGGTGAGCAGTGGGTGAACGTGCAGCGGTGTCAGTAGCCCAGTGGCCGCACTGCCGGGGTGGTGGCTTCCGTGCGAAAGCGCGCCAGCAAATCCTGCGCAGCGCTGGCCAGCAGCATGGTGTCCACCCCCACGGCCACAAACAGCGCGCCGGCCGCCAGCCACTGGCGTGCCTGCGATTCGGTGGTGGCCAGAATGCCCGGCGCCTTGCCCGCGCGCAGGATGCGCGCAATGCCGTCGTGGATGGCCGCCTGCACCTCGGGGTGCCCTGGGTTGCCCGGGTGGCCCATCGATGCCGACAGGTCGGCCGGGCCGATGAACACACCGTCCAAACCGGGCGTGGCAGCAATGGCGTCCAGGTTGTTCATGGCTTCTACCGTCTCGGCCTGCACAAGCAGGCAGATCTGCTGGTTGGCCTCGTGCACGTACTGCGGGTACGCCTGCCAGCGCGACGAGCGGGCCAGCGCACTGCCCATGCCGCGCACGCCTTCTGGCGCATAGCGCGTGGCGCGCACCAGTTGCCGGGCCTGCTCGGGTGTGTCCACCATCGGCACCAGCAAGGTTTGTGCGCCGATGTCCAGGTACTGTTTGATGAGGGCCGTGTCACCCACCGGCACCCGGGCGATGGGGTGGGGCGCCTGCATTCCGGGGGGCAGGGCGCTGGTGGCGCTGGCGATGGCCTGCAGCTGGTGCAGGATGGAGCGCAGGTCGTTGGGCGCGTGTTCGCCATCGACCAGCAGCCAGTCGTAACCGGTGCCCGCGAGGATCTCTGCGCTGTAGGCGTTGGCCAGTCCGAGCCAGAGGCCGATTTGCGCCTGGCCCTGGGCCATGGCCTGTTTGAAGGGGTTGTGGGGTGTCTGCAAGGGGAAGCTCCATGAGGCGTTGCCAAGCCCGCCATCGTACGGGCTGTTGCCGGACTGCGTGGGCGTGGCCGCTATAGTCAGCCTCCCCGGTTCCAGGGGCATCCCACAACATCTGACATGGCCAAAGACAAAACCACGTTCACCTGCACCGAATGCGGCGGCACCAGCCCGCGCTGGCTGGGCAAATGCCCGTCCTGCGGCGCCTGGAACACGCTGATCGAGCAGGTGGCCGACGCCGGGCCGGGCAAAAACCGCCTGAGCACGCCACAAGGCTACGCGGGCCTGGCCAACGCGCAACCCGTCCTTCCGCTGGCGGCCATCGAAGCGCAGGACGTGGCGCGCACCCCCAGCGGCATCGACGAGCTGGACCGCGTGCTGGGCGGTGGCATTGTGGAAGGCGGCGTGGTGCTGATCGGCGGCGACCCGGGCATCGGCAAATCCACCCTGCTGCTGCAGGCCATGGATGCCCTGCAACGTGCCGGCCTGCCCGCGCTGTACGTGACCGGCGAAGAAAGCGGCGCGCAGGTAGCGCTGCGCTCGCGCCGACTGGGCATTGACGGCAGCCAGGTGCAATTGCTGGCCGAAATTCAGCTCGAAAAAATCCTGGCGACGGTGGATGCCACGCAGCCGGCCGTGGTCGTCATCGACTCCATCCAGACCACCTATTCCGACCAGCTCACCAGCGCGCCGGGCTCGGTCGCCCAGGTGCGCGAATGCGCGGCGCACCTCACACGCATGGCCAAGGGCACGGGCATTGCCGTGATTCTGGTGGGCCATGTGACCAAGGAGGGTGCGCTGGCGGGTCCGCGCGTGCTGGAACACATGGTGGACACGGTGCTGTACTTTGAAGGCGACACGCACAGCCAGTTCCGGCTGGTGCGCGCCATCAAGAACCGGTTTGGCGCCGTGAATGAGATTGGCGTGTTCGCCATGACCGAAAAGGGCCTCAAGGGCGTGAGCAACCCGAGTGCCATTTTCTTGAGCCAGCACAGCGAGCCGGTGCCCGGCAGCTGCGTGATGGTGACGCTGGAGGGTACGCGCCCCATGCTGGTGGAGATCCAGGCGTTGGTGGACAGCGGCGGCCCCAGCCCCCGGCGCCTCTCGGTGGGCCTGGACAAAGACCGCTTGGCCATGCTGCTGGCCGTATTGCACCGCCACGCGGGCGTGGCCTGCATGGACCAGGACGTGTTTGTGAACGCGGTGGGCGGCGTGCGCATCAGCGAACCGGCAGCCGACCTGGCGGTGATGCTGGCCATCACCTCCAGTCTGCGGGGCAAAGCGCTGCCGCGCGGCTTTCTGGCCTTTGGCGAGGTGGGGCTGGCCGGTGAGGTGCGCCCCGCGCCGCGCGGGCAGGAGCGGCTGAAGGAAGCCGCCAAGCTGGGCTTCAGCGTGGCCGTGGTGCCCAAGGCCAACGCGCCCAAAAAGCCCATCGAGGGACTGACCATTCACGCGGTGGAGCGGGTGGAAGAAGCCATGAACGTGGTGCGCGGCATCGGCTGACAGGCTGCGCCGCCTGGGGGTGTGCTGCCGTACGCACTCTCCGCAGTGCGCGCCGCCGCCGCCCATACGACAATGGCGCCCATGAATTTGCGCAATATTTTTGTCCCCGCCGGGGTCATCGGGCTGGTGCTGGTGGGCTACGCCTCTGCTGGCTGGCCTGGCGTGGCGGCCGTGGTGGGCGGCCTGGTCATGTGGGCACTGCTGCATTTCACGCGGCTCATGAACGTGATGAAAAAGGCTGCCAACCGCCCCATGGGGTATGTGGGTAGTGCCGTCATGCTCAATGCCCGGCTCAAACCCGGCGTGAACCTGATGCACGTGATGGCCATGACGCAATCGCTGGGCGAGCGCCTGTCGGCGGAAAACGCCCAGCCCGAGGTGTACCGCTGGACGGACGGAACCCAATCGCACGTGACCTGCGAATTTGCGAACGGCCGCTTGCAGAAGTGGACGCTGGAACGCCCGCAGGCCGAGGCTGAGGCCGAGTAAGCCGCCCAGCCATGTGGCGCGGCGGCCCCGCGCCAGCCTGGCAGCCTCGTAAAATCCGGGGCTTGCCAACCCACAGCAACCCCAAAGGACAACCATGAGCCCCGTAGTTCCCTCGATGGCCGATCGCGACGGCAAAATCTGGATGGACGGCCAGATGGTCGACTGGCGCGATGCCAAGATCCATGTGCTGACCCATACGCTGCACTACGGCTGCGGCGCTTTTGAAGGCGTTCGTGCCTACAACACCGTCAACGGTCCGGCGATCTTCCGTTTGCAGGAGCACACCGAGCGCCTGTTCAACAGCGCCAAGATCCTGCGCATGAAGATCCCGTTCAGCCAGGAAGAGGTCAACGAGGCGCAAAAGGCCGTGATCCGCGAGAACAAGCTCGAATCCGGCTACATCCGCCCCCTGACCTGGGTGGGCGACAAGAAGCTGGGTGTCAGCCCCAAGGGCAACACCATCCACCTGATGGTGGCCGCCTGGGCCTGGGGTGCTTACCTGGGTGAAGAGGGCATGAAGCGCGGTATCCGCGTCAAGACCAGCAGCTACACCCGCCACCACGTCAACATCACCATGACGCAGGCCAAGGCGGTGAGCAACTACACCAATTCCATCCTGGCCAATATGGAGGCCACTGACGAGGGCTACGACGAAGCGCTGCTGCTGGACAGCTCCGGCTTCGTGTCCGAAGGCGCGGGCGAGAACATCTTCGTGGTCAAGAACGGCGTGATCTACACGCCCGACCTGTCGGCCGGTGCCCTCAACGGCATCACCCGCAACACCATCTTCCACATCGCCAAGGACCTGGG
>FWPV01000469.1_pt1 | contig 128008 bp, 102 predicted proteins | sample 2228371 | NCBI WGS metagenome assembly FWPV01 (sample SAMEA103939776, study PRJEB20133) | metagenome | reverse complement strand
TCCACGATCGGCGTTGTTGCCGTGGCATCCGGCGGCAGGCCGCTGAGAAAGGGGCCTCCGATCGACGCATAGCCCACGTGACCGACCACAAACAGCGCCGTAGATTCCGAGAGATTCTTTTGCCATTTCAGGCCGGTCAACAGCGACAGCGTGCTGTAGGCGCCGGACTCGTAGATGTCCAGGGTTACGCCGCGGGTGAAGAGCGGGTTTTCATAATCGTTGGCGAGATAGTGGAAGGCCGTCGACCAGGCGAGGCCGTCGAGGCCGAGGCCGTGATCGTACTCAAAGCCGCCGGTAAAGCCCACGCGGGCGCTGCCGACGTCTCCGGTTTGGCGTTGACCGCTGAAATCGCCGAGGGGAACCGAAAAACCGGCGACCAAGCTGAGGAATCGGCCCTCCGCGGCGGCGACACCGGCCAAGAGACACACAAGAATGATCATCTTTTTCATGCGATGCTCCTTTGGGCAAAAAAACCGGCGGACGATCGAACCCCCGCCGGTCGTTGTCGCAAAGTAGAAATAGACGGTCGATCAGAGAAACGTGACCAGTTCATCGATCGGCCGACGAATTTTCTGCCGCGGCTGGTCGGCCGGATAGCCGAGGGGAGTAAAGCACAGCGGCTCCCAATCCGGCGGCAGCTTGAGGAGTTCACGGGCAACCTGGGGATCGAAGGCGGCGATCCAGCAGGTTCCCAACCCCAGGTCTGCCGCCTGCAGAATGACATGGTCGAAGGCGATGGTCGCGTCCACGTCCGCATAGTTCTTGCCGTCGCGGCGGCTCCAGGCTTCCGAGGGAACGGAAGCGACGCCGAGGACCAGCGGCGCCTGCGTGAACCATTCGCGATGATAGAGTCCGGCGAGCGTCTCCCTGTGCTTGGCCGTTTCGATGACGTAGAGCCGCATCGGCTGGCGGTTGGCCGCCGTCGGTGCCAGCCGAAAGGCCTCGAGCACGCGACGCAGCTTTTCCGGCTCCACGGGATCGGGGCGATAGGCGCGCACGCTGTAGCGGGCGTTGATCAGTTGCTCAAAGTCCATACCGTCCTCGCTGATTCGGCAAATGTTCGAGTGTTTGAACGGGCGAGGAAGCGTCGCCCCGTTCCTTCTATTTGATGCCCATTTCCTGCAGCAGATGATCGGCTCCGGCGAGCTTTTCGGTCAAAAAGAGCACGTAACGAATGTCGACCGAGATCGTCCGCTGCAAGGCGGGATTGTACTGCCAGTCGCTGGTAAGCGCCTCCCAGTTGCCGTCGAAGGCCAGGCCGATGAGCTCGCCGCGGGCGTTCATGACCGCACTGCCGCTGTTGCCGCCGGTAATGTCGCACCCGTGGAGAAAATTAACCGGCACGTCTTCCAACCCCGGATCCAACCAGCGGCCAAAGTCGCGGCGTTCGTGCAACTGCCGCAGCGCCTCCGGTGCGTCGAACGGCTCGACGCCGGTGTGCTTGGCGATCACTCCGGTCAAGGTGGTGAACGGTGTGTAGAAAACGCCGTCCGCGGGCGAGTAACCTCCGATATAGCCGTAGGTAAAGCGCATAGTGCTGTTGGCGTCGGGATAAATGAGGCCCTTTTTCCACTCCGCCACAGCTTCCAAGTAGGTCTTTCGCAGCTCTTTAATGCGGGCGTTGAATACCCGGCGACGCTCTTTGAGTGCGTCAAAGTCGGCATAGAGCGCCTTCATCAGATCGAGCAGCGGATCGCCCGATTGATCCAGCTCCTTGGTCGACTTGGCGAACAGCGACTTGGCGAAATCGACGTCTTTGAGTTTCGTCTCCGCGAACGCCTTTTCGACGAAGCGGTCGACGGACGCCTCGTCGGGAAAGAGGGCACTCACTACGGCCGGGCGCTGCGATTCGGGCAGGGCTCGGCCTTTGTTCAGCACGCGACGCAGCATCGCTTTGTCCACCGGTTCATAGAAATTGTAGTAACGCAGGTGCAGCCGATCGACGGTCTCTTTGACGTCTTTTTCCGAAAACTCCGGGTCGCGCTTTTTCGCCGGCTTTTCCCGTTCGCGCACCGTTGCATAGGCTTGGCGGGCGATTGCCGTCAACGTTCCGGCCTGCATGTTGAACATGTCGAACCAGTCGTCCCGTTCGCGGCTCTTTTCCAGGTCGGCGTAGAGCGCGGCGATTTCGTTCAGCACGTTGCCGTACTGTTTCGAAAGGCGCGGATCGGCCGAGATGAAGGCGGTCAATTCCGCTTCGAAATCCTTTTTCTTCTGCAGAAAATTGCTTTTGGTCATTCCCTCAACGTTTCCCTGATAGTTCTTCATGGTGTTGTTGAGGCCTTTATCCAAATTGGCGACGCGGATTCTGCCCTCGGGCGAGTCCTTGGTCAGTTCGGCCATCAGATCGATGAGCTCCTGGTAGTTTTCGATGGTCGAAGGATAGGCATAAGTCAAATTCCAGGCGACCGAGCTGGAGGTGCGCCAACGGGTGGTTCGGCCCGGGAAGCCGATGATGAAGGTGAAATCGCCGGCGCGCAGGGGCTGCCGGGCGATGCGAAGCCAGGCTTTGGGTTTGACGGGCACATTTTCGGGGCTGTAGTTGGCGCCGCTGCCGTCCGGAGCCTGATAGACGCGCAGATAGGTGAAATCGCCGGTGTGGCGCGGCCACATCCAGTTGTCGATGTCGCCGCCGTAATTGCCCACCGAGGCCGGCGGCGCGTACACCAGACGGACGTCCTGGTATTTTTTGTAAAGGAAGAGCATGTACTGCTTTCCTTCGAACATGGAGGCGATGAGGGCGTGGACGTCGTCGCAATCGCCTTCCAGCGCGTCGGTCATGCGGGTGATTTGCGCGGCGATGCGGCGGTCCTTTTCCACCAAATCCTTGACGCCCTTGGCCGCCTGCAGCACCTCATCGGTCACGTCGCGCATTTCCTGGAGCACATAGGCGTAGACGCCGCGGGCTTCCATTTCCTCTTCGCGGGTGCGCGCCAAAAAGCCGTCGGTTATATAGTCGTGCTCCTTCGACGAGGCGCGCTGCAGCGCTCCGAAGGCGCAGTGATGGTTGGTCAGCAGCAGGCCGTCCGGTGAAACGAACGAGGCGCTGCAGCCGCCCAGCCAGACGATGGCGTTGACGATGCACGGTTTATCGGCCGAATAGATGTCTTCGACGCTGATTTCCAGCCCTTTTCGGTTGAGGTCGAGCTGCGGCAGTTGCGTCAGCAGCCACATGCCCTCTTCGGCAAGAACGAACAATGGGAAAAGGAAGGCCAAGGTGACGAGAATGAAGCGATTCATGAGAGCACCTCCGGTTTTTTCTGCAGGGTGATGGAATGACGGCGCAATATAGTGAATTGTAAGCTTTAAAACCAAATAGAAGTTGCCGAAGAACAGACGGAAGCGCCCGAGAGAAAACGCCGTTTGGATTTGAAGCGTCGAATTCGTATACTTGGTCGCTTTTCCGATGAACGGAGAAGCGACGGCGGTGCGCGGTCGACGGCGCCGATGCGGCGCGAAACAGGTCGACTGTGTACGGCCCGTCTGTTTTTATGGAGGTCTTTTCATGGAAGGTTGTACTCAAAGAAAAGCGGCTCGGCAGGGCACGATCACCGACAAGATGAAGGACGTGATGGCGGCGGAGAACGTGAGCGCCGAACTGCTCTTGGAACGCATGGCCAAAGGCGAGGTGGTGATTCCGGCGAACATCAATCACCGGAACCTGAAGGGGCGCGGCATCGGCCGCGGCCTGACGACCAAGATCAACGTTAATCTCGGCATGTCCGAGGATTGCCCTTCACCGGCGGCGGAGATGAAAAAAGTAAGGACGGCGCTGGCGCGGGGAGCCGACTCGATCATGGACCTCAGCACCACGGCCGACGCGCCGCAGTTTCGCCGCAGGCTGCTTGCCGAAAGCACGGTGATGATCGGCACGGTGCCGATCTACGAGGCCGCCGTCTGCTGCGGCAAAGAGATCGCGGACCTCACGCTCGACGACTGGTTCGGCGTGGTCGAACGGCAGGCCGAGGAGGGCGTCGACTTTATGACCATTCATGCCGGACTGACGCAGACGGCCGTGGAGCGCTTGAAAAAGAATCCGCGCCTTACGCGCGTCGTCAGTCGCGGCGGCTCCATCCTTCTCGAATGGATGGAGCGCAACGGGCGCGAGAACCCCTTTTACGAACACTTTGACCGCCTGCTGGAGATCTGCCGCCGCTACGACGTGACGCTCAGCCTGGGCGACGGCCTGCGGCCGGGTTCCCTGGCGGACGCCACCGACGCACCGCAGATTCAGGAGTTGATCTTTCTCGGCGAGCTGACGCTGCGCGCCTGGGAAGAGGACGTCCAGGTGATGATCGAAGGCCCCGGCCATGTGCCGCTCAACGAAGTGGTCGCCAACATGCAGCTTCAGAAAAAGCTCTGCCACGGCGCTCCCTTTTATGTCCTCGGTCCGCTGGTCACCGACGTGGCGCCGGGCTACGACCACATCACCTCGGCCATCGGCGGCGCCCTGGCCGCCGCAAGCGGCGCCGATTTTATCTGCTACGTCACGCCGGCCGAACACCTGCGCCTTCCCACGCTGGAGGACATGAAGGAGGGCATCATTGCGGCGCGCATCGCCGCCCACGCGGCCGACATCGCCAAGGGAATTCCGAACGCCGACGAGTGGGACCGCCGCATGAGCAAAGCGCGGGCGGAACTCGACTGGCCGACCATGTTCAAACTGGCGATCGACCCGGAAAAGGCGGAAGCCTATCGCCGTTCCGCAGCGCCTGTGGACGAGCAGGTGTGCAGCATGTGCGGCCGACTGTGCGCCGTGAAGAAGAGCCGACAAGTGCTGGGCGGCGTTTAAGCGTCGCACTTTTTTTCAAAAAGGGCGGGGCCGCGCCGCCGTGGCGCCGCGCCCCTCTCGACGAGGCCGTTCGCCCCGCGTCGGCGGCGCGCGGTTCGCCCAAAGGCGACGGCTTTGAAACGAAATCGTGAACAAAAGAGCCGGAACAACGTGAGGAGCCCGGAAAGGCATCGGTTTGGGCCGTGGGCTGAAAAGCTGCCGGAGTGAGGGATATGAATGATTTCAAGGAAAAGGTCGTCTATTCCGCCGCCGGCGGGGTGGTGGTGGACAAGGATCGGGTGCTGGTTCTTTTTCGCCCTCGGCGCGGCGAGTATCGTTTGCCCAAAGGCCACATCGAAGAGGGAGAGGACGCCGCCCAAGCCGCCGTTCGCGAAGTGACGGAGGAGAGCGGATGCAGCGTCTGCATCATCGCCGATTTGGGGGAGCAGCTCGTCGAATTCGATTTTAAGGACAAGCACTACTCGCGCAACGAGCACTATTTCCTGATGACGCTTGCCGAAGGGGATTGCGGTTCGGGCGAGCAGCAGTTCGAACCGCTTTGGCTCTCTTTTGAAGAAGCGCTGCGGACGCTCTCCTTTGAAGCGGAACGGGAGTGGCTGCGGCGTGCGCAGGAGGCGTGGCGCAGGCTGCAGTCCGCGCCTGAGAAGGTCAGCGGGGAACGATAAGGTCGGGCCGAAGCCGGCGCAGAAGCAGCAGACCGGGGGCGGCATCCTCTATACCGCCGAAGCCGTCGTGAGCGGTCCACGTCCACGCCAAGCATCCGGCGTAACCGTTTTCCAAAGCGTAGCGATAGGCCTCGGCGCTGCTCAACGTCGTTTGCGGGCGATAGCCCTGTCCCAAGTCGCAAAGCCCTTTGGCGGGAAACTCGCCGATGAGCAGCGGCTTGTCCAATCCCCAATAGGAGGCCGGATGGTGAAACGGCGAATAGTCTTCGTTGTACCAGCGGGGATAATAATGAACCTGGTAAAAGTCGAGCGTACCGAGTGAATCGCCGCCTGCGGCGATGAGCGCAGAGTCGCCGTACCAGTTTTCAAACCCGGGGCGGTTGCTCACCACCTGGATGTTCCAGCAGCCTGTGGTCACCAACGCCTCGGGCGCTGCCCGGTGAACGGCACCGGCTAAAAGATTGTGAAACTGCTGAACGGACTTGACGTCGACGCGCATCGGCGTCCAGCCGAACTTGGGCGTCATCCCTTCAGGCTCGTTGCAGATCTCCCACGCGAGCAGGGCAGGATGACCGCGTACGGCCTGAACCATCGGCGTCAGGGCGTTGTCGATATAAGCCTGCGTGAAGAGTCGATCCTCGATCAAACGTTTGTTGCGTTCTATATCTACGCCCGCTTGCTGCTGCAGCATGTCGAATGACCAAAGCACCGCCAGGATCATAATGCGGCGCTCGTGAGCCATGTCGAGCGCCCGTAAAAGATTCGGAATCTCCTGCGGCGCCAGGCCGGTCACGCGCTCTTCGTTGAAGACAGGGCTTTCGGAACCGTTGACGTGCAGCCACCAGCGGAGCGTGTTGCCGCCCGCCTCGGCGACTTGATTCAGAGCCTGAGCAAATCGCTGTTCGTCGAAATCGGTCAGGTCGCGGCCGAAACGAAGCCATGCCAAGTTGATGCCCAAAGCAAAAAACTCTCTGCCGTCTTGAAGCTTCAGCCTTTCCGCCGAATGGAGCGGAAATAGAAGCAGCAGACAGGCCGATACCGTCTGCAAAACGAACTTGGTCACACGTTCTCCTATTCGACCACCACGCCGCTCAGATCTTCGGTCGGTTTCGGGTAGCTCATTTTCAGCTTTTCGAGCGCCTTGACCATGATCTGAGAAATCACCAGATTCCGCCGCCACTTTTTGTTCGCCGGAACAATGTACCAAGGCGCCCACTCGGTACTCGTCAGGCTCAACACGTCCTCGTAGGCAGCCATATAGTCGTTCCAAAGCCGCCTTTCCTTCAGGTCGCCGGGATTGAATTTCCACTGCTTTTTCGGCTTTTCCAGGCGTTCCTGCAGTCGCTTTTTCTGCTCGTCGGCGCTGATGTGCAGAAAGAACTTGAGGATCGTCGTGCCTTCTTCGGCGAGGATGCGTTCGAACCAGTTGATGTGGTCATATCGCCGTTTCCACACCTCAGGGGGAACGAGGCCGTGCACTCGAACCACCAGCACGTCTTCGTAATGGCTGCGGTTGAAAATGACGATCTCCCCTTTGGCCGGTGTCTGCTTGTGGATGCGCCAAAGATAATCGTGCGCCAGCTCTTCGGCCGTGGGCACCTTGAAGGCGGCGACGCGCACCCCCTGCGGATTCACGCCTTCGAAGACATGGCGGATGACGCCGTCCTTGCCGCTGGTGTCCATGCCCTGCAGAACCACCAGCACCTTGTGCTTCCCCTCGGCGTAAAGAAGCTCCTGCAGTGCTTCCAGCCGCTTGTTCAGTTTGGAAAGCTCCTTTTCTGTGGCTTTTTTATCGCCGTCAAAGCCGCGCGCGTCCTGGTCCCATTGACTTAAATCGACCTTGCTGCCGGGGGGTACACAGAAAGGGTTCATCTTGATCTCCATTTTAGTCCGCGAAACACACGAAATACGCGAAAAATCGCTGAAAGGGCAATGGTTCTTGCCCATCGCTCATTGGATCAGATCGTTAGAGTTATTTAGGTATTGGCGAATGATGTTGATTCCGTCGTCCTCCATTCAGCAGATGTCAAAGCGATCCATTCACTTTGAATGGCGACATTACAGTAAAGTTTTTCAGCAAACTCTGACAACGGCGAAAACACGACCCTCCATCAAGCGGCCTTTTGGATGATCGGCCATAGTCTTCCGGCACTTTCAAACGCTCTCACCATTTTCCTTCGTGTTTTTCGTGGTTGTTTTCAACTGCACCACCGTCCGGCCCCAACCGCCTTCGTCGGGATGGGCGTCGCCGAAACAAACGACGCGCGGATGCTCCGCCAGCTTTCGATAGGTCAGGTGCTTAAGCCGGCTTTTTCCTTTGCCGTGAATGATCTGCACACGCTCCAGTCCGAGCTCGACGGCGTTATCGATAAAGTCGTCGATCATCTGCGGGATGACCTCGATTGGCGTGCCGTGCAGGTCGAGCAGGTCGGTGACGACGACCGTTTCGGGCAGCGGCTCTTCCGCCTCGTCAGCGGATGACGCCGAGGCTGCGTCCGACGCGGGCGAATGCCGCCACAGCCGTTTCCAAATCTTGCTTTTCATGCGCTGCAGAAATTTGCACGCGAATTCTCGCCTGGCCGCGCGGCACCACAGGATAGCTGAAGCCGATCACGTAGATGCCCTCTTCGAAAAGGGCGTCGGCCATGCGGTGCGCCAGCCGCTCGTCGTACAGCATGATCGGCGTGATCGGATGAACACCCGGCTTGATGTCGAAGCCCAGCGCCGCCATTTCCTTGCGGAAAAAGGCGGTGTTGGCCGCCAGCTTGTCCCGCAACTTGGTACTTTCGGACAACAGGTCGATGACCGCCAAAGTGGCGCCGACCACTGCGGGCGCCAAGGTGTTCGAGAAAAGATAGGGCCGGCTCTTCTGCCGCAAGTATTCGATGATCTCGCGGCGACCGGCGGTGCAGCCTCCGGAGGCTCCGCCGAGCGCTTTGCCGAAAGTGGTGGTGATCAGGTCTACGCGGCCCATGACCTGATGGTATTCCGCCGTGCCGCGGCCGGTGGGGCCGATGAATCCGGTGGCGTGGCTGTCGTCGACCAGCACCAGCGCGCCGTAGCGCTCCGCCAGGTTGCAGATCTGCGGCAGCAAAGCCAAATCGCCGTCCATGGAAAAGACGCCGTCGGTGGCGATGAGGCGGTACTTGGCCGATTGCGCCTCTTTCAGCTTGGCCTCCAGGTCGTCCATGTCGGCGTGGCGATAGATGAGACGCATGGCTTTGCTCAGTCGAATGCCGTCGATGATCGAGGCGTGGTTGAGGGCGTCGGTAATCACGGCGCACTCCTGATCGAGCAGCGGCTCGAAGACGCCGCCGTTGGCATCGAAACAGGCGGCATAGAGCAGCGCATCGTCGACGCCGAGAAAAGCGCTGATTTTTTCCTCCAGTTCTTTGTGAATCTTTTGTGTGCCGCAGATAAAGCGCACCGAGGAGAGGCCGAAACCCCACTCGTCCAGCGCTTTATGCGCCGCTTCGATGACGCGGGGATGAGCGCTGAGGCCGAGATAGTTGTTGGCGCAAAAGTTCAGCACCGTTCGGCCGTGCACTTTGATGCGCACGCCTTGAGGGCTTTCGAGAACGCGCTCCTCTTTGTACAGGCCCGCGTTGCGAATCTCCTGCAGCCGCTGCTGCAGATCGTTCTGCAATGATCGATCGTACATCGGTTCTTCTCCGACAAATGGTAACGTTACTTGGCCCGAGCTCCGGCCGCCTGCGGGGCTTGTGCAACAACTTTTGGGGCCTATGGTAAGTATCTCAGCCGGGCGGGAAGGCTTAATCCAGCTCCAAGATCACCTTGCCGCAGTTGCCTCTGCGCATCACTTCGAAGGCCTCGAGATAGTCGTCGAACTTATAGCGATGGGTCAGCACCGGCGAAATGTCCAGGCCGCTCTGCAGCATGGTTTGCATCTTGTACCACGTTTCAAAGATCTCGCGGCCGTAAATGCCCTTGATGGTCAGTCCTTTGAAAATGACCTGATCCCAATCCACTTGAGCGCTGTTGGGCAGAATGCCGAGCAGAGCGATGCGCCCGCCGTGATACATGTTTTCCAGCATCGATTCGAAGGCGTCGCGGTTGCCGGACATTTCGAGGCCGATGTCGAAGCCGATGAGGCCGAGTTCGCGCCGGCATTCGGCGATGGTGGTGTGCCGCACGTTGACGGCCCGATCCGCACCCATTCGGCGCGCCAGTTCCAGACGATAGTCGTTGACGTCGGTGATGACCACATGCCGTGCGCCGACATGTTTGGCAATAGCCGCCGACATGATCCCGATCGGGCCGGCGCCGGTGATGAGCACGTCTTCGCCCACCAGGTCGAAGGAGAGCGTGGCATGCACGGCATTGCCGTAGGGGTCGAAGAAAGCGGCGATCTCGGAAGGAATGCTGGGATGGACGTGCCAGGCATTGGTCGCCGGCAGCGACAGATACTCGGCGAAGCAGCCGTCACGGTTGACGCCGATGCCGATGGCGTTGGTGCACAGATGCCGGCGGCCGGCGCGGCAGCTTCGGCAGACCCCGCACACAATGTGCCCTTCGCCCGACACGCGTTCGCCGATCTGATAGCCGGTCACGTCTTCGCCCATGTCCACGATCTCGCCGACGAACTCGTGGCCGATGATCTGCGGCACCTTGATGGTGCGCTGCGCCCAGGCGTCCCAATTATAAATATGAAGATCCGTCCCGCAAATGGCGGTCTTTAGAATGCGTATCAGCAGATCGTTGTTGCCGATCCGCGGCACCGGAACTTCTTCAAGGTCGAGGCCGACGTCCGGCCGCCGCTTGACCAAAGCTTTCATCGTTTTCATAAGCTCCTCGCATTATGGAAAAAAAACAGTGCGGCTGATGCCTTTTCACAGGCGTTGTTCCCAGCCGCAGAGGCGTTTCTCACCTGATGCACGTTTTTCGACAAAAAGATCACGCTTTCTTCACCTTTAGTGCAGTAGAACGGTTGGGGCGGATCAGCCGATCGCCTCGTCGTTTAGGGATTTTCTTATTTGAAAGCAACTTTATGAAGGGAAAAGAAATCTTGAGAAAGAAAGGCATGAGCAAAAGCGTTTGAACAGTCAGACAACTTGGGGAAAGAAGCATGGTATCCGGCGAATGGTTCATAACATGCCTTTCGCAAACCCGGTCGGCGCGGGCAAATATAGACAACCTCCTTTTCTTTGTCAAGCGGTTTGGCATTTTCTTTTTCACCATTTTATCTATTTTAGTAAAGTGCGGAGGGAAACCGCGACGCAGACGCCATTTGTGAAGGGTTGAGGACAGTGCGCCTTGAAGATTGACGGCGACGTCTAAATACGAAATATCGTGGCATGAATGAAAGATCGGGTGTTTTTCAAGCAGGATGGTGTTCGGCCGGTGCGTTAAGTAATCGTTTTTCAGTGACATGGAAGGCTTGCCACAAATGCGGCGATTCGGCATGATTATTGGAAAAGTTAAATGCGGTGAAAAATGTCCGTCAGAGGCACGGCGCGGACAGGCGGATGGCCGGCAAGTATAGGGCGAGGGCTTGTCCGCCGAACCGCGCAAGAAGGGCCGTGAGGGTGAACATGGTCCTGAACCGTAAGGACGAACAATTTAATGAAAGGGGAGGTTCGTTATGAAGTCATCAGTCAAAACAGCGATTTGCCTTTGGTAACGGCAGCCGCCGTTTGGGGACAAGGGGCGGGAACGGCCATCAACTACAAAAAGTCGGCTGCCGGCGCCTCTTTCTCCGGCTTCTGCAGCCCCGATTTCGGCTTTACATCAGCCATGACGATTACGGCGTGGGTCAAATGGGACACCGCTTCCGTGAATCCCGACCAATGGGCCAACATCTGCTCCAACAACAGCTATTCTCAAAGAGACGTGGGGCAGTTCTGGCTGCAGCATGCCAGCGACAATAGACGTTTCGAATTCGCCCTCAAAACGGTCAACAGCAGGAGCTATGTTTTTGCCTCGAACACAAAGATCTAAAAGGAGAGATGGTATAACGTTGCGGGTGTTTATGATGCCGCCGCTACGGACGGCCGTCTGAAAATCTACGTCAACGGCGTTCTGGACAATTGGAATAACAACACCTCCGGCAACATCAACCCCTACAGCAGCGACTATCTTTTAGCCGTAGGACGATGGTGCCACCAGAACTCGTTTCGATCGTTCGACGGAGTGATCGACGAAGTGACCATTTGGAACCGAGCGCTGAGCGCCGCCGAGATCCGCGACATGATGTGCCGCAAGTTGACGGGCACCGAGTCCGGCTTGGTTGCTTACTGGCGCTTCGATGAAAGAAGCGGCTGCCGAGTTTATGACCTTACTTCGAACGACAACGACGGCTGGGTATTCAACGAGGTCGGCCAGGCGGAAAGCGGCGGCACGTACACGCTGACGGATAACGACAAGAATTGGGCGGAAAACAGCTTGGCCGGCAAGTACATCGCGCTCATCGGCGGCACCGGCGTCAAGCAGATGCGCCTCGTTGCTTCCAACACGGCAAAGACGATCACCGTGACCGAGGCGTGGGAGACGGTGCCCAACAGTACCACCCGCTACGCCTTGACCAGCAACGATGAATGGTGCACCTCGACCGCGCCCGTCGGTGACGGCAGCGCCATTGATTACACGGGCAGCAACCCTGAAGATTTTGTGGTCAACCTGAGCCACGACGACGGTGACGGCATTACCGTCACCGGCACCGGCGGTTCGTTTTTGGCCCTCCAGGCTTACCTTGTCGATGAAACACCGGACAACTTGACCGCCCCTGCGGGGTGGAACGAAAACGCGGTCGATCGCCTGCGCTACTGGGGCGTGTTCGTCGTCCATCGAACGCTGGAAAAGCCGCAATATACCATCCAGTATAACTATTCCGGCCATCCTTTTATCACAGACGAGAGCTCCCTTGGTTTGGGCTATCGCAGCGGCCCCGGCGCGGCCTGGTCTGATTTAGAAGCCGTATTGGATACAGAAAACAATACGCTGACCAAGTCCGGCCAAACCGGCACCGAGTACGTTCTTTTAAACAACGAAAACCCGATTGCGGTCAGCCTGGTCGGATTGGAAGCGAGGGCCGTAAACGGAAATACCGTCAGCATTTGCTGGACGGTGGAAGAAGAGACCGGAGTCGCGGGGTATGCCGTCTATCGCTCGCGGCAGCGCAGGGGCGACTATATCAAAGTGTCCTCTCATCTCATTCCGGTTCAAGCAGACGCCGCTTTTCCAAGGAGCTACCGTTTTCAGGATGCTTCCGCGGATGTGGAAAGAGAACCCTTCTACAAGGTTCAGGCAATTCATTTGGACGGCTCGTGCAGGTGGTTCGGGCCGGTTCAGGTTGCAGGCGCTGCAGGCGTCTCATCCGGCAGCCGGCCGCACTCGTTCCGCCTCGAACCGATCCGTCCCAATCCCTTCAATCCGCAGGCATCGATCGCCTTCGAGCTTCCGGAAGCCGCTGTCGTAACGCTCGCCGTTTATGATGTCAGCGGAAGACAGGTGGCAACGGTTGTTGAGGGACAACTGCCCGCCGGTTCCCATGAAATGATTTGGAATGCGGCCGATTTGCCGAGCGGCATCTATTTCGTCTGTCTAAAGGCGGGCGGGCACAGCGTCGTGCAACGGGCGCTGCTGCTCAAGTGATCTATAGGCCGATCCGTTCCCGCGGATCGGCCTTTTTTTCTGACTCGCAGCGAAAGAGGGGGCGCTTATCCTTCCCCCTGAAATTTACTTTCCTCGAGATGGGTCAAGTCCTTTCCGGCGCTCGATCGATCTTTGCTGTGCGATGCTTTCGACCTCGGCTTCGTTCTTGCCGGCACGGACGAGCCCGCTTACCCAACGTCCTCGACCGATGCTGCTGATTGAAAAGGGCGGCTTCGGGGGGCTGTTTTACGGGTGAGCGGCACAAAAACCGACCTTTCATCGAACTGCATCGACGGAGAATATTGGTTGCATCCATGGGGGGATTTCGGTAAATTCCATCCGCCTTTTCCTTCAAGGGCCGATGTTCCTTTGAGGCGGTCCTTCGGCCTTGTCGGCAAAGGAAGGTGTCCAAGAGTACAGACCAATGTTTCTCAGCCTCTGATGGAGTTCCGCAACGATGACGCTCGACAAAGCCCCCCTCAACCGAAGAATCCGAATCGTGCGCATAAACGGCGGCATCGGGGTTCGTCAAAGACTTCATCAAATGGGGATTTTCGAGGGAAGCTGCATTCGGGTGAGGCGACGGTCCCGCTTCGGTGGGCCGCTGCTCATCGAATACGGCCCGTGCAGCGTGGCGGTGGGTCGCGGTATGGCCGAGCAGATCGATGTGGAAGAGCCGGACGAGGAAAGCGATGAGCATGTATCGTCGTAAACCGCCGGACCTCGATGCGCGCCACCCTCACCCCGAGATCGTGCTCGTGGGGCAACCCAATTGCGGCAAGAGCACGCTGTTCAACAGCGTTGCGGGATACCGGTCCGTGGCCGCCAATTTTCCCGGCGCAACCGTGGAGTACACGCGTTCCCACGTGGCGATCAACGGCCGAACCTGCAACCTCGTCGACCTGCCGGGCATTTATTCGCTTACTGCACTCGATCCTGCGGCGGAAGAGACAAAGAAGTATTTGCTTGAAAAAAAGGTCGACGTTCTGATCAACGTCGTCGATGCCGTCGTGCTGAGCCGCAGCTTGGAGCTGACGCTGCAGCTTCTCGAACTGGGTCTGCCGATCGTGCTTTGCCTCAACATGATGGACGAGGCGAAGCGCAAGGGCGTCATCATCAATTTCGAAGAGCTGTCGGCGCTGCTCGGCATACCGGTGGCGCCCGCCATCGCCGCGCGCGGCAAAGGCGTCGAACGGGTGTTTGTCGCGGCTTTCGGGCTTTTGCAGCAGCCGAGACCGGCCGTTCCGCTGCGGTTGAGCCGTCACGTAGAGCAAAAGGTCGAGCTGCTGATGCGGCATCTGGCCGCGCAACCGACGCCGCCGAAAAACCTGCGGCTGGCGGCACTGAAGCTGCTCGAAGATGATCCCTACTTCCTTCAGCAATTCTCGACGAGCGAAGAAACGAAACGCGCGGCGGCGGCGGCTCAAGCGGAATTGGAAGCCGAGCACGGCGACGCACCTGCCGCAGTGATCGCCGCCGAACGCCATCACGCGGCGATGCGCCTGTTCGAGCAGGTCGCCGTGGTCGAACCGCACCGGCACACCTGGTCGAGCCGCATCGACGAGCTGGCGATGCACCCCCTCTTCGGCAACTTGATCATGCTGTTCATTCTCTTTGTCTTCTTCATCGCCGTCTTTCGACTCGGCGCTCTCGTGGAGGGTCCCTTGCTGGGCCTCCTCAACCTCGGCATCGAGCGATTGACGGCTATGCTGCCCTTGGAAGGAGCCGCCGCCGAGATGGTACTCGCCGCACTGCAGGGCATCGCCGCCGGCATCGCCATCGTGCTGCCTTACCTGGCCCCATTTCTGACGGCGATGGCCTTCATCGAAGACCTCGGCTATCTGCCCCGCATCGCATTTCTTTTGGACGGCGTTATGCACCGCATCGGCCTGCACGGGGTGGCCGTTGTGCCGGCCATGCTCGGCTACGGCTGCAGCGTGCCCGCAGTCATGGCGACAAGACTGCTCAATACGCCTCGGGACCGGTTCATCGCCTCCGTCGTATCGGTGCTGGTTCCCTGCTCGGCGCGGATGGTGGTCATCATGGGGCTGGTCGGCTATTACCTCGGAGGGGCTGCGGCCTTTGCCGTCTATTTGTTGAATGCGGCGGCGATTGCCGTCACCGGCACGGTGCTGGCGCGGCTGCTGCCCGAGGACAGCCCGGGCATGATCCTCGAGATGCCCGCCTATCGTTTGCCCAAAGCCCGCGTGGTGCTGGCGAAAACGTGGCTCAGGCTAAAGGATTTCATCATCGTCGCTTGGCCGCTGCTCATTGCCGGCAGTGCGTTGCTGTCGCTTGCCGATCAGTTGAATTGGACGCCCGTCGTGAACGGCCTCACGCGGCCGCTTACCGCTCTCCTCGGTCTGCCGAAAGAGGTCGGCATGACCCTCATCTTCGGCGTGCTGCGAAAAGAGCTGTCGCTCCTCATGCTCTTTCAAGCCCTCGGCACGCAGGACGTGGCCGCCGTCCTTACGACGACGCAGATGCTCACCTTTACCCTTTTCGTGGTGTTTTACATCCCCTGTCTGGCGACCCTGGGCGTTTTGGTTGCCGAGATCGGCTGGAAACGAACCGCCGCCGCCGTTCTCATCACCCTTCTTTTAGCCGTCTCCATCGCGCTGGCGGGAAGGGGCTTCGGCGCCTTTTTCCTGTGACGGTTCTGCCGAACGTTCGGCTATGCAACGAAACGGAAAAAGCCCCAAGGCGCCTCGATCACCGCTCGGCTCGCTTCCCGTGCACTTTAAAAGGTGAGCGCATTTCGAATCAGCGACCGCCGCTCGTCTTTCGACCGTAATCCAGCTGATGATCGGTCGTCAAAAGCGGAAACGGCGGAACGATCATGGCGTACGGCTGATCGGCATAGACCGCAAACATGTCGGTGCGGGTCAACGCCAGGTTCTCCAAATGATCGGTATTGATTTCGATGTCGTTGGAATACTTGTGTTGAAGCTCATCGACGATGGGGTTGAGGTCTTTTTCGATGATCTGCAGGTACGCGTTCGGAAACGCTTCCAGTTTGCCGATCGACGCCAGGTAGGCGTTGCGTACGGCTTCAGCCGCATAAGCGTCGCGCCACATGGCCGTGCGACGGATCACATAAGGGTGCCTGTCGAAGCCCTTTTGGTAGGCACGGCGGGTGATCTCTTTGTCGCGAAGAATATCGACCAACGCCAGCTTGAGCTGCTCGGCGAATTCGTTCTTGGCCATGCGTTTTTTGCGAAAGTGCAGGGGATGGAGCAGCAGCTCGCGGTCCAGATCGCCGAACGTCCAGGTACGGCCGTCATAGGTGAAGAGCGGCCGGTCCTTCAGCGTTTCCAGCCGCACCGAAAGTGAGTCGATCGGCAGATCGTTGCCGTCCAAACGGTTCCACACCAGGCGCTTGATCTCCGCCTCTTTTTCTTCGCGCGGCGGAAAATAGAGCGGCCCCAGGAGGTTGACCAGCTCGACGAAGGATTGCGAATCGAACTCGACGCGTTTCCCCTTCATGAGTTTGCCGACATATTGTTGAAAAGCCTGTTCGGCATATTTGAAGGTCAAATGTTCGGTCACATCGCGGCTGCGGTTCTGCATGTCCTGAGTGTCGGCCGGCGGCCGCTCGCGCCAGCCGAGCACCTTCAGCCAAAGGAACTCGTGATCGATCCGTATCGGCCCGACGACCTCGCCGACCTTGATCGGCTGCTCGAAGAGCGCTCTCCGCACCTGATCGACCTCCTGCATGTCGAAGGACACCTTGCGGATCGGCAGCGAATCGAGGCCGGTGAATTGACGGACGGTCTCGTCGAAGGGAAGATGCTGACGCTTCACGCGCTCTTCGATCAGGTTGTTCAGGGCGGCGTTCCTGGTTGAAATGTACTGAACCTCATAGGTTCGGCCCGCCAGGTCGAAAACTTTGCTGACTTCCTGCGAATCGAGCTTGATCGGCTCGTAAAAATAACGTCGATAGAACATTTGCCGCATGGCCTGCTCTTTTTGCCCTTGCAGGAACAGGCGGAAGCGCTCGTTGTTCAGCAGCTCCTCCGCCGCCGGCTCCCGCGCCAACAGCGCCTCAGCGATCAGCGAGTTCAGGATGATTTTTTTGTGAATGTAATAGTCCATTTTTGCGTAGGGCGGGCGAATGGTGTACTCGGCGCGCTCGAGAAATTCGCGCTCGGTGATCTCCCGGTCCTTCACGCGGGCGATGATTCGTTCCGAAGAAGGCTCCTTCTTGGAGCAGCACATCACCGCAAACAGCGCGCAGAAAAGAGCTATGCGCTTCATTCAACCTCCGTTTTGTTGGGCATGGGAAAGTAAGGCCTTTCGCCCAAAATCGCAAATGTGAATAGAGAAGGGTTGATATATCCGTAACATTTTCCTTTGAAATACCTTCGAAAATTGCTATTTTCGTGCGCCCAAAATCACTCTTAAATGAAGGGAATCATTCCTGACATCAAGGAGGTCAAACATGAGTCAAGCCCTTACTGTCCCCCGGCACGCCGCCGCAACCAAGACTGCGGCCGGTCGTGCACATCGCTTTTTTCCCTTTTTCAAACAGATTCTTTTGTTAACGCTTTTGCTGGTGGCGCCGCTTTTTGCCGTTCAAGTGCGCGGACGCGTCGTGCAGGCGGAAAGCCGCAGGCCGCTGCCAGACGCCAACATCCAGATTTCGGGCACGGCGACGGGCACGGTCAGCAACAGCAACGGTGAGTTCAAGATCGAACTGCCCGCCGGCAAGGCGGAGTTGGTCGTCAGTTACATCGGCTATGAAACGCAGAGGGTTACGGTCGACGGTGACAATCCGCCGGCCGAGCTGAGGGTCGAACTGATGCCCAAGCCGTTGACCTCGGGCGAGGTGGTTGTCACCAGTCTGCGCTACGAGCAGTCGCTGAAGAACATCGCCATGCCGATCAGCATCGTCGGCGGCGAGCGCATAGAAGCCTTGTCCCCCCGCGACGTGGCCGAGGCGGTCCGCAACGAGCCCGGCCTTTCGGTGACGCGGGACGGCGTTTGGGGTTCGGCGGTCACGATTCGCGGCCTCAGCCGCAACAACATTGTCGCCCTCATCGACGGCAACCGCATCGACACGGCCAACGATCTCGTTGCCGGTTTGTCCATGATCGACGTGAACGACGTCGAGCGTATCGAAGTAATCAAGGGAGCGGCGTCGTCGCTGTACGGCAGCGGCGCGGTAGGCGGCGTCGTCAACGTGTTGACGCGCGACGGCTGGTACGATTCGCGCTTTTACATGAGCGGCTCTGTTGCCGGCAGCTACGGCAGCATGAATGAAGCGGGCAGCGGCAACCTGCGTCTCAATTTGGGCAGCCGCCGCTGGTACGCCAAGCTCTCCGCCCAGACGCGGGAGGCCGGCGACGCCCGCACGCCGATCGGCGTTCTTCCCAACAGCCGCTACAGCGACACCGCGTTGGCCGCCCGGTTCGGCATTCAGCCCTTCGAAAACCACGAGTTGAAAATCAACCTGCAGCAATACCGCGGCAAGGACATCGGCATCCCCGGCGGCTATCCGCTCTTCCCGGACGTCTCTCGTGTTCGCTATCCGCGCGAGAACCGCGATTTGGTCAGCGTCGAGTATCGCATGCGCAATCTTTTACCTTCGCTGCCGCGCATCTCGCTCCGCTACTTCCAGCAGAACATCCTTCGCGACGTGGAAAACATTCCCTACATCACCAAACAGATGCCCGGCACGCCCGCCAAGGTGATGAACGTGCTCTCGATCCTGCCGCGCGGCTATCATCAGACCGACGGCGTGCAGCTTCAAAGCGATTGGCTCTTTGCCGGTCATCATGTGGTGTTCGGCCTGGACGCCTGGCAGAAGCATCTCGACAGCTTTCGCGAACGCGTGGCGCGCATCGACGTGCTGAACGCGGAAGGCGCGGTCGTCAAGAGCATCAGCCAAATTACCGCCGAGCGTCCCATCCCGGTTGCCACCTACCGCAGCACGGGCCTTTTCGTCCAGGATGAGCTTCCCACATTGTGGAAGCGGCTGACGCTGACCGTCGGCGGACGATACGATCTGATTTCGGTGGAAAACGAGGCGGCGAAGCAGCCGCTCTACGTGACCACCGACGGCGTCCGAAACGACGCTCCGACCGGCCAAACCTCCCTTTGGACGGCGCAGAAAGTCGAAAACCGCTCGTGGAGCGGCAATGTCGCCGCCGTCATTCGCCTTACGCCGGAAATCAACCTGACGGCCAACGTGGCGCGTTCTTTCCGCGCACCCTATCTGGAGGAGCGCTATCAGTACATCGATCTCGGCAATCTGGTCAAAGTGGGCGACCCGAGCTTAAAGCCGGAGAAGGGATTGTTCGGCGACGTCGGTGTGCGCTTTTACGGCAGTCGTGCTTCGCTGAGCATGAACCTGTTCTACAACCGTATCGAGGATATGGTGGTCGAAGCGCCTTCGACCTATGAAGGCCGCAGCGCGCTGAAAAAGACCAATGTCGGTACGGCGGTTCTTTACGGCGCCGAAATCCGTGGGGATGTCGCCTCGCGCGGCGGTGCTTTGCGCGGGTACGCCTCGGCCGCCTACGTTTACGGCCAGGACCGCTACCTGGATGCGCCGCTGCCGCTCATTCCGCCCTTCAACGGCACGGCGGGACTCGAAGTGAAACTGGGCGGAGCAGCCCGTGCCGAATTCGTCGCCTCGTTCTTTGCCGATCAGGAGCGGATTGCCTCCTGGGAAAAGCGCACGCCCGGCTATGCGCTCTATGACCTTTATCTCTCTTCTCGACCGATCGGTTTCGCCGGCCTTAAAACGCGGCTTGTTCTGGGCGTCGAGAACCTCTTCGATCGCGCCTATCGCGACCACCTCTCCACCAATCGCGGCTCGATTACGGTGCAACCCGGCCGCAACGTGATCGTCCGCCTGCAGACCGACTTTTGACGTTCAACGGCGGGCGTTTGCTGCGCCCGCCGTTTTCCCTCTTTCGCACTTTCTTTTTCCGCAAAAAGCGGCTATATTCCTTTCGGCTTTAATGGAGGAACTCTGTGGCCTTTTTTCGCAAAAAGCCGAAAAAGGAAAAAATCTATCGACGTCCTTTGCCGCCGCCGCCGAAGGGGGCCAACAACTATCTGCTGATCGTCCTCGACAGCTGCCGCTACGACGCTTTCGTTGCGGCGCAGCCCAAAAACATTCTCAAGCTCGGTGAGCTCGAAAAGCGCTGGGCTTACGCCTCCTGGACGGCGCCCTCTCATTACAACATGCTCATCGGCCTGATGCCGCACACCAGCCCGCAGCGGGTTCACGCCTCGGAGTACTACAAGCGCGATTTTTTAAAGTTCAACGAACGGTTCGGAACCGAACAGTTCGAATTCCGCAGCTTGGTGCCGACGCTCTACCTGCCGCTTTTTCTGCAGAAAAAGATGGGTTACCGAACGCGGGCGATGGTCTCGCTGCCGGTGCTCAACCCGCTTACGCCGATCAACGTCGGCTTTGACGACTATCGCCTCATGGAACGGCACAACGACATGCCCGCCATGGTCGACGCCCTGACTTTCAATGAGGAACAGCCTTCTTTCTACCTGCTCAATGTCGGCGAAACGCACTACCCCTACGCCACACCGGACGAGCCGCAGAGCCAATGGCCGCATATCCACGGCGTACACGGCGTCTTTAAGCACTTGGACGATCTGGTGGTGGGCGGCAAACTGGCGGAGCAAGGCGAAGAGATTCCCTTTTTCACCCGAAAACAGTTGAACGAACTGCGCGACCGCCAAATTGCGGCGGTCCGCTTTCTCGATTCGGTGTTCGAGCGGCTGTTCGATCTCGTCCCCCAAAACACCTACATCACCGTTACTGCCGATCACGGCGAGCTGTTCGGCGAAGGGGGGTATTTCGGACACGGACCGATCATGCACGAAAAGGTGTTCGAGGTGCCCTTTCTCGAAGGCAAGATCCGCTGATGCCGAAGCATTTGATTTTTTGCCGAAACAACCGTATATTTCGCCCGCCGTTTGCCCCTGTAGCTCAGCAGGACAGAGCAGCGGTTTCCTAAACCGTTGGTCGCAGGTTCAAATCCTGCCAGGGGTACGCAGAAAAAATCACCAATCACTTGCGCCCTGCCCGAAGCAGGGCTTTTTTTCGATTCATAGGAGGAACCGTTGTCGTTTCGATTGGATGACCATCCGCACCGCCGCTACAATGCGTTGACCGGCGAATGGGTGCTGGTTTCGCCGCACCGTGCCAAGCGCCCTTGGAAGGGGCAGGTGGAAACGCCTCCGCCGCCGCAGCGGCCGACCTATGATCCGGCCTGCTATCTTTGTCCGGGAAACCGTCGCGCCGAAGGCCATGTGAATCCCGCTTACGAGTCGACGTTTGTTTTTACAAACGATTTTCCGGCGCTGCTTCCCGACACGCCGCATGCCGAGGTCGATGACGAGCTGATCCGCTACCGCAGCGTGCGGGGCACGGCGCGCGTGATCTGCTTTTCGCCGCGGCATGATCTTACGCTGCCGCAGTTCACCATTTCGGAGCTGGTGCGCGTGATTCGCGTGTGGGCCGATCAGGTGAACGAGCTGAAGGAACGCTTTTGCTGGATTCAGGTTTTCGAAAACCGCGGGGAAATGATGGGCGCTTCCAGTCCGCACCCTCACGGTCAACTGTGGGCGGGTGACGAACTACCCAACGAGGCGGTCAAAGAGGACGGACGGCAGCGGGACTATTATCGAAAGCACGGCCGCATTTTACTGCGCGATTATCTGCAGCGCGAATTGGAGCTGCGGGAGCGGGTGATCGTTGAAAGCGAACACTGGGCGGCGCTGGTGCCTTTCTGGGCCGTTTGGCCGTACGAAACGCTGCTCTTGCCCAAACGGCACGCCCTCCACCTCAATGAGCTCGAAGAGCAAGAGCAGATCGATTTGGCTGAAATCCTCAAGCGGCTACTGACCCGCTACGACAACCTCTTCAAAATGCCCTTCCCCTACTCGATGGGATGGCACGGCCGTCCATTCGACGCGGAGGATCGCTCGCACTGGCAGCTTCATGCCCATTTTTACCCGCCGCTGCTGCGCTCGGCGACCATTCGCAAGTTTATGGTGGGTTACGAGATGCTGTCCGAGGCGCAGCGCGACATCACGCCGGAGACAGCCGCACGGACTTTGCGGGAACTGCCCGACGTGTACTACACCGAGCAGAACGCCTGAAAGCGGCGTTTTCGATTCATCGGCGCTGCCGCCGGGCTTCGTAGAACAACAGGGCGGCAGCGACCGATATGTTGAGTGACGCCACGCGGCCGCACATGGGAATGCGTACCACGAAATCGCACTGTTCGCGCACCAAGTGCCTCATGCCCCTGCCTTCGCTCCCTAACACAAGGATGGACGGTCCTTTCAAATCCGCTTCATAGAACTCCCGGTCGCCGTCCTCGGCCGTGCCGGTGACCCAGAATCCCTCTTTTTTCATCTCCTGCAGAAAGCGGCTGATGTTGGTCTCCTGAACCAACGGAACAAAGGCGGCCGCCCCTGCCGAGGCTTTGACCACGGCGGGAGAGATGCCCGCCGCCTGATCTTTGGCAATCACGATGCCGTGCACGGCCGCGGCGTCGGCGGTGCGCAGGACGGCTCCGAGGTTGTGCGGATCCTGAACGCCGTCGAGCACCGCGATCAACGGCGGCTCCCTGCGGCGCTCGGCAACGGCCAGAACGTCGTCAACCGTCGAATAGGGGGGAAGCTCGACTTCGGCCGCAACACCCTGGTGCTTGTCGGTTCGCGCGATGCGGGCGAGCTGTGCCGCGGGCACTCTTTGCGGCTTCAGACCGCTCTCCTGCGCCAAACGCTCGAGCTCCTCCGGCATCTTGGCGGTTTCGGCGATCAGCAGTCGACGCACCGACAGCCGGCTCTGCAGCCACTCGATGACCGGCCGTCGGCCGTAGATCAGCGCAACATCCGTCGATTTCGGTTTCAGCGGTACCATTCGCGACTCGGACGATAGGTGGTGCTGAGCGCGCGTCGTTTCTGCGCCCGATCCAGCGCCAGGCGGATCAGCTCGTCCAACAGTGCCGGATAGGGCAGGCCGCTCGCTTCCCACATTTTGGGGTACATGCTGATCGACGTAAAGCCGGGGATGGTGTTGATCTCGTTCAGGTAGAAGCGGTTCGTTTCGCTGTTCAGCAGAAAATCGACGCGCGCCATGCCTTCAACTTCGGCGGCGATGACGCTGCGCACCGCGGCTTCGCGCAAATCGGACGTCAGACCGGCCGGCAGCGGCGCCGGAATGACGATCTTGGAGGCGCCGTCCACGTACTTGGCATCATAGTCGTAGAACTCGTTGGACGGAATGACTTCCCCGGGAATCGCGGCGCGCGGTTCCTCGTTGCCGAGCACCGCCACTTCGATTTCGCGTGCATTCGGCACGGCCGCTTCGACCAGCACTTTGCGGTCGTAACGGCAGGCCAGTTCGATCGCCTCTATGAGGCTGCGGCGATCCTTCGCCTTGCTGATGCCGATGCTTGAACCGAGGTTGGGCGGTTTGACGAAAACGGGATAGCCGAGACGGCTTTCGACCGCATCGACGATTTCATCCTGCGACGCTGACGAGATCTGAAAAGCGGCGGCCTGAATCGGCCGGGGTCGCTGCCAGTCTTCGCTGCGGAACCAAAGGAAATCGACGACCGGCAAGCCGGCTTGACGGCAGAGGATCTTCTGCACGATTTTGTCCATGGCTGCCGCCGACCCCAGCACACCGGCGCCGACGTAGGGGATGTCGGCCAGCTCCAGCAGTCCCTGCAGCGTGCCGTCCTCGCCGTAGGAACCGTGCAGAACCGGAAAGATGACGTCGATCTTTTCGCTCAAAGGCGTAGCATCGGCGGTTGCCAGCAGGCGTTTGACCGTGGGATCGGGCGGCAGAAAGCAAAAGCCCTCTTCGGGTTCGATCCCCGCTTTGAGCTGCTCCAGCGCCCTTTCGCCGCATATCCAACGGCCCTGCAGTGTGATGCCGATGGGAACGACCTCATATTTTTCGCGGTCGAGCGCATCGATGACCGACTGCGCCGAGACCAGAGACACATGATGTTCAGTCGAGCGGCCGCCGAACAGCACGCCGACGGTCAGTTTTTTCGTCAAAGTTCACTCCTTCAAAAGCTCCGCCGGGGCGGAGGATGCGGTTCAACGTTTTCCGTAGAGCGGACCGAAAGTGCGGCAGGCGCGGTAATCGGCGCCCTCGGGGTCCGAGGTGCCGAAGGCGTTCCATACCGCCGGGCGAAAGATGCGTTCTGCCGCCACGTTGTGCATGCACACCGGAATTCGGAGCATGGCGGCCAGCGTGATCAATCGATCGCCGATGTGGCCGTAGGAGATGGCGCCGTGATTGGCTCCCCAGGCGGCCATGACCGAATAGACGTCGCGAAAGGCGCCGCGGCCGATCAGAATCGGCGCGAACCATGTGGTCGGCCAAGTGGGGCTGGTGCGCCGATTGAGGGCGTCATGAACTTCGGGGGGAAGCTCGACGGTGTAGCCTTCGGCAAGCTGAAGCACCGGTCCCAGTCCCTTCACCAGGTTGATGCGGGACATGGTGACGGGCATTTCGCCGCGGGTAAGGAATTGCGTGGAAAAGCCGCCGCCGCGGAAATACTCCAGCTCGGCGGGGCACCAGCGGGTGGTCTGCAGGCAGGCTTCCGCTTCTTCCGGCGTCACCTCCCAGAAAGGCTTGATGGCGGGACGGCCGTCGCGGCTCTGCTGTCCGGTGCCGTCGAGAGCCGTCGGCCCGGAGTTGATGAGATGGATGATGCCGTGTTCGGCGCGGCCGCCGAGGCGGTAACCGGTGACGCGCTGCACCGCTTCCGGGCTCCAGAAGGTGCGCACGTCGGAGAAAATCTGCGCCGTGTCGGTCAGCAGGTGGCCGAAGAGCATGGCGACGCCGTTGAGGCTGTCGTTTTCCGTGGCCACGATGAACGGTTGGCGAATGCCGTTCCAATCGAATGACGAGTTGAGGACGGCTTCGAGAAAATCGCCGTTGGGCAGATGGTCGGTCCACTGCCGCTGTCCCTGAAAACCGCCGGCGATGGCGTTATGCCCCAGCGCTTCTTCGGCGTATCCCAAGTCGGCCAGCCGCGGGTTGCCGACCATCAGGTCGCGGGTGATGATGGCCATCTGCGTGCACATCTCCCACTCGCGGTCTAGCCGTTCGCGCGAACTGCGTTTCTGCGGCGGATTGGGGTCTTCGCCCTCGATGCATTTCGCCCGCACCCAGGCGATCGCCTTTTTGTATTCCTCGGGGTCGTAAATGCCGCGCTCCATGCGCCGCACGAACTCGGTCATGTCCACGTACTCGTTGCGCATGCCCAAATAGTCGCTGAAAAAGTGGTCGTCCACAATGGATCCGGCGATGCCCATGGAAACCGAGCCCATAGCGAGATAGGACTTGCCCCGCATTTCGGCGACCGCCAAGCCGGCTTTGGCGAAGACCAGCAGCTTCCGCTTTACGTCTTCGGGAATCGAGGTGTCGTCTTTGTCCTGAACGTCGCGGCCGTAGATGCCGAACGCGGGGAAGCCTTTCTGAGCGTAGCCGGCAAGGGCGGCGGCAAGATAAACGGCGCCCGGTCGTTCGGTTCCGTTAAAGCCCCAAACCGCCTTTGGAATCAAGGGGTCGCTGTCCATCACTTCGGTGCCGTAGCACCAGCAGGGGGTCACGGTCAGCGATACGCCGACGCCCTGGCGCGCAAACTTGTCGCCGCAGGCGGCGGCTTCGGCAACGCCGCCGATGGTGGTGTCGGCAATGACGCATTCGACCGGCAGACCGTTGGAATGGCGCACGTGGCTGCTGATCAAGGCTGCCGCCGCCTTGGCCATGGCCATCGTCTGTTCTTCCAGGGCTTCGCGAACGCCGCCGCGGCGCCCGTCGATCACCGGCCGAATGCCGATTTTCGGCAACGTGCCGTGCAGCCTCTGCCGGGGACCGGAAAGGGTTGGGGATTCAGATCGCATAGATGCTCTCCATGTTTTGATGAAAAGATGAGGGTTCAACCGAACGGGATCGACGGCCGAGCCGGGCAGCGACGGTTTACACGCCTTTCAAAAGCCGGTAGTTTTTAAAGCCGCCGAGCGGTCGGCCGATCAGGCGCTCGATCGCCGAGAGGAAGCGGTATTTCAGTCGTTCGTGCTTGTGCGGCAGACGCGCCGGATTGGGCTTGCCGCTGTATTGAAGCTTGTCGCGCCAGTCCATTCGGCGAATGCGCTCCTGCATGACGGCGGGGTGGGTGTCGGTGAAGCGCCGCAGACGGTCCAGGGGACCGTAATCGAAATAGGTCGGGGCGTTGCGATACACCTCTTCGGCTTTCCGCCGCCCCCAGTGCACGCTGTCCAGCGCCCGCCGCTTGTTCTGCATCAGGTGCGGCGGACGCACCCATCCGTAGTGATAGATTTCGGCGTCGACGGCGGCAACCCGCAGTTTGCGCGTGCCTTTTTCCTGCCGCGGATGCTTATAAACATCGAACCAGCGAAAGGATTGAGCGCTTTGGTAGGAATGAATTTGGGGCAGATTGCGGATGATGCGGATCTCAAAAGGATACCACCCGTGGCCGCCGTGATAGTGATCATAGTCGCCCCAAAAGTGTTTGTAGCGGAAGAGCAGCCCTTCGACCTCGCTGCGCGGCAGCAGCTCGGCGCAGCGATTCTGAATGACGGGCAGATATTTTTCATGCACCACCTCGTCCGCCTGCAGGTAGAAGAGCCAATCGCCGCGGCAAGCCGCTTTGGCGATGTCCGTCTGCAGGGCGTTGATGATGCCGCCCTTAAAGTAGGCTTCCTCCCATACGGTATCGATGATCCTGACCTTCGGGTCGCCGATCGCCGCTATCTGTTCGCGGGTACGGTCGTCGGGATCACCGGTGCCGACCGCGATGACGAACTCGTCGCAGATCGGAAGGATCGAGCGGATCGCTTCCGCCACGGGATAATAGAGTTTGTCGCCGTTGCGCACAAAAGAAAAACCGCTGATGGTCATCTGGTTTCCTTTTCATCGTTTTTCATGTCGGCCCCTTTCAAGGGCAGTCGGTTCAGCGAGTTACGTCGAGCTTGAAGACCAAGGTGATCGTGGCCGTTCCTTCCACCGTCTTTTTGCCGCGCTTGGCCGGCTTCCAACGCGCCGTACGCACCGCCGTTTCGGCAGCCTTTTCGCACTCTTTGTTATTGAAGGATTTGACGATTTTGACGCTCTTGACCTGGGCGATGCGGGTTACGGTGACTTCCAATGTGATTTCGCCTTCGATGCGTGCTTCGCGCGCCTTTTTAGGATAGCGCAGCCGTTTCTGGATGCCTTCCACTCCGCCGATGGGCTCCGGCGGCGTGAGGGCTGCGGTCTGTTCGGTCGCCTTTTCCTCTTCTTCCGCCTGAGCTTTTGCAGCCACCGCCGTCGAATCGATTTTGATCTTGACGCCGGTGGTGTCGGCACCCTTTTCGATCAGCAGCGCCACCATCTCCGACAGCTCTTTTTTGTTCGCCAAGGAAAGGGCGGTTTCGCCTTTGTCGGTTTTAGCGTTCAGCGGTGCGCCCTTGCTGAGGAGGAGCTGCACCAAGTCCTCGTATCCCTGAAGGGCGGCGATCATCAGAGCGGTGCGGCCGTGAAGATCGGCGGCCTTGGCGTCCGCACCGGCTTCGACGAGCTGCGCGGCGATCTCGGGATGATCGAATTCGACGGCATAGAGAAGTGCGGTGTAGCCGATCAACGAGGAGGCGTTGACGTCGGCTTTTTTCTCTAAAAGAAATTCGACGATTTCGATGTGGCCTTCGCGGGCGGCGACCATCAGCGGCGTGACGCCGTACACATTGCGATAGTTTACGCGTGCGCCGCGATCCACCAGCTGGCGAACGACCTCCAGTCGGTCATATTCCACAGCCCTCATCAAAGCGTTGAATTGGCGCTTGGGGTCTTCGCGATGGATGTCCGCTCCCGCGTCGAGGAGACGGCGCACGATCTCGATGCAGCCTTTGGCTGCAGCCGTCATCAAGGGCGTGCTGCCGAGCTTGGTGTAGAAATCGACCCGAGCTCCCGCCGCGATGAGCTGTTCAACCGCTTCGCTGCGGCATTCTTCGACGGCAAGCGAAAGTGCCGTTTCGCCGAGGACGTTCTTGGCGTTGACGTCCGCACCGTTTTGAAGCTCGCGGTTCAAAGCGGCAACGTCTCCGCGGCGTGCAGCGGCAAACAGCGCTTCCGGCTCTTCCTGAGAAAACAGCGGAAGAGCTGCGGCCAGAAGGAGGAACATCGTTTTCATGGGCAAATGGCTCTTGTTTTGTATAGCCGGCTGACCTTGAACTCCTCTCGGCGTCAAAGGTTCACCGATCGCAGAGGGAATTTAAGCATTTGACGGTAAGAGGCAAATGATTTCCTTGTTTCGAGTGTGTGCGGAGCATGGACATTTGCTTCAATCTGAAACAAGAAGAGAGGCCGAATTGCGGTAGGTCCGAATGAGGGGATGTAAGATTGAAAAGGCCGGTCTGCCGCTCTTGAGTAACTCACGAAAATTCAACAGAGAAAACCGTGCCGAATTGGACGGCGTGCGGCTGTTTAACAGACAGGGAGAAGGCCTTTGCTTTTCAATTTGGCCTGAATCCTGCAAATGAGGCAATGTTATGTACTATAATTATGGAACGGGTGGAAAGGCGGTGCGGAAGGAATGATGCGAGAAAAAAAGAGGTCATGGACGATTCAGCGATAAACGTCGAGGGAATCATGAAAAAGTTTTGGGTTACAGGTCTTGTTGCAATATCGCTTTTGGCAATGACGGCGCCGACCGTCGCGCAAACCCATTTCAGACCGCCGACCAGCAACTACCAGCCGATGAACATCTATATCATCGGTCTGCGCATTAACGGCGCTGATTTGACCGTAGGCGATGAAGCGGCGGCGTTCGACGGTTCGACCTGCGCCGGTATGGTGGTTCTCGATCACCCCGCCTCGCGGTCGAATCCGATCAGCATGATTGCCTACAAAGCGAACAACGGAGACACCGGTTTCAACGAGGGCAATCCCATCACCTTCAAGTGCTGGATGGCGAGTTTGGGCATCGAGCACACCTTTTCCAGCAGCGAGGTGCAGTTCTACGATCCGGCGACCGGCAACCCCATCAGTCCGCGCAATTTTGAGGGCCATGCCAGCATCATGGTCTCGCTCGACGGCACGCATGCCGTTACCAATTATGTGCTTACCATGCAGGCAACTGCCGGAGGTTCGACAACCCCGGCGCCCGGCAACCATTCTTATCCCGTGGGCACCGTGGTTAACATTCAAGCGCTTCCCAGCGCCGGTTACCAATTCGACTATTGGGAAGGCAGTGTGGCCGATCCCAACAGCGCCTCGACGACTGTCACCATGAACTCGAACAAAACCGTCAAGGCGCATTTCAAGTGCGTCGAATACAACTTGACCGTCGCGGTTTCGCCGGCCTCCGGCGGATCGACGCTGCCGGCAGCTGGGACACACAGCTATTGCCAGGGCAGCGAAGTGACGCTGACCGCAACACCGGCGCCCGGCTACGAGTTCGTGAACTGGAGCGGCGACGTCTCGGATCCCAACAGCGCCACCACGCTGGTTTATATCAACGGCCACAAGACGGTTACCGCCAATTTCCGCGATGTGACCGTTACGCAATACACGCTGACCATGCAGGTGAACCAGGCCGGTTGGGGAACCACGACGCCGGCCGTCGGCACCATCACGTATGCCGCCGGCACGGTGGTTACGGTTACCGCCATCCCGGCAGCCGGATACGAGTTCGTCAATTGGACCGGCGACGTGGCCAATCCCAACAATATCACCACAACCGTCACCATGAACAGCAACAAAACGGTGACGGCCAATTTTCGCCGTTTGCAGTACACGCTGACCATGCAGGTGAACGAGGCCGGCTGGGGCACCACCAGTCCCGCTGTGGGCACCCATTCCTACAACAGCGGCGACATTGTCTCTATTTTGGCGGAACCGAACAGCGGCTACCGATTCGTGAACTGGACGGGCGACGTGGCGAACCCGAACAGCGCCTCGACCACCGTTACCATGAACGGCAACAAGACGGTTCGAGCCAATTTCGAGCGCATTCAGTATAACCTGACCGTTCAGGCCGGAACCGGCGGCACCACCACGCCTGCGCCGGGAACCTACACCTATTTCTCCGGCGACATTGTTTCTCTCACGGCCGTGCCGAGCGCCGGCTACAACTTTGTACGCTGGGAAGGCGACGTGGTCAATCCTAATTCCGCAACGACCACCGTGGTCATGAACGCGAGCAAAACGGTGCGCGCCACGTTTTCCCCCGTGGGCACCTATCCCTTGACGATATCGATCTCGCCGACGGGCGGCGGAACGACCGTGCCCGCGGCCGGTACCACCAATTATCCTGCGGGTACCGTGGTGACGGTTACGGCCACGCCCGCCGCAGGCTACACCTTCGTCAATTGGACCGGCGACGCCTCCGGAACCAACACCACGATTACCGTGACGATGAACAGCGCCAAAAGCATTACGGCCAATTTTACGCCGACATCAATTCCGCAACGAACGCTGACCATGCAGGTGAACCAGCTTGCCTGGGGTTCGACGGACCCTGCGGTCGGCAACCATATGTACAACCAGAACACCACGGTGACCATCCGTGCTCTGCCTGCTGCGGGTTATCGCTTCGTCAATTGGACCGGCCCGGTGGCCAATCCGACGGCCAGCACCACCACCGTTTATATGGACGGCGACAAGACGGTTACCGCCAATTTCGAGCCGGTGCCGCGCTACACGCTGACCATACAGACCGACCCGGCGGGCGGCGTCGGCGGAACGACCTCGCCGCCGGCGGGTTCCATCCAGTACGATGAAAATACCTTGGTGACGCTGCAGGCCTTCCCCAATGCAGGCTATCGATTCGACCGCTGGCAGGGCGATGTGACCTCGCCCACCAACCCCACGACCACCATTTTGATGACCGGCAACAAGACGGTGATCGCCTTTTTCGTCGCCATTCCGCGCTACACGATCACCATTCTACCGCCGGAAAATCCGGCGGCGGGATACACCACGCCCGACGCCGGCAGCTATCAGCTCTACGAAAATGAGACGATGACCGTCCGTGCTTTTGCACGAGCGGGCTACCGATTCAAGAACTGGAACAATGATCCGACCCTTACTTCCTCGACGATTACGGTTCGTGCCGACGCCAACAAGAGCTATCGGCCGATCTTCGAGCAGATCAACGACGTCACGCTGACCATGGAGGTCGACAATCCCGCAAAAGGAAGCGTCATTCCGGCCGTCGGGACGCATGTCTACAAACAGGGCGAGCAGGTGACCATCGAGGCGAGGCCGGCCGCCGGCTATCGGTTCGTCGAATGGCAGATCGACGGCGTGAGGAACATGTATTTCGACGCCCGCATGACCATCACCATGGATAGAAACAAGACGGTGCGGGCGATTTTCGACAATATCATCTACCGGCTGATTATGGATGTTTCTCCGACCGAAGGAGGAACCACCGTTCCGCCCAAGGGCACCAACACCTACCGTTCATTCACAACGGTGCAGTTGCGCGCCGAGCCGGCGGCGGGTTTCAAGTTTGTGGGGTGGACCGGCGATGTGGCTGAACCGCAGAATGCTGTGACTACCATCTATATCAACGGCGACAAAACGGTACGGGCCAATTTTGCCCGTCTCGATCGTTACACCTTGAACATCAACGTAAGCCCTGCCGGCGGCGGCACAACTGTCCCGGCGGTCGGCTCCTACGAGTATCCCCTGGGATCGCTGGTGACGCTGACCGCCACGCCGGCGGCCGGCTTTGAATTCCAGGAATGGATCGGAGGCGTGGCCGATCCGACTTCTCCTACCACAACGATACAGATCAACGGCGACAAGAATGTGACCGCCGTATTTCGCGAAAAGGCGCCGACAACTTTTCAACTGACGCTGCTGGTCAATCCCACAAGCGGAGGCACCACTGTGCCTGCGGCAGGCGTGCACACCTTTAATGCCGGTCAAACGGTGACCCTGACCGCCGTTCCTGCAGCTAACTATCATTTCGTCAGTTGGAGCGGGGATGTGGCTGATCCCAATGCCGCCACGACCACCGTCACGATGAACGCGTCAAAGACGGTGATCGCCAACTTTGCGCCCGGCACCGCGGAAGTGAGGTTTACCATCGATGTCAATCCCGTCGGCGGCGGCACGACGACACCGCCCAAAGGAACCTACAGCTATCCGCATGGAACGGTGCTGCCGATCACGGCCGTGCCGGCGCAGGGCTATACCTTCCTTTACTGGACCGGGGACGTGGCCGATCCTTCGAGTCCCTCCACAACGGTGGTTTTAAACACCGACAAAGGCGTCATCGCCCATTTTGGACCGGCAGTTACGAAATATACCTTGACGATGGCCGTCGACCCCAGCGGCGGCGGAACCGTGATACCGGCGGTCGGGCAGTATCAATACAATGTCGGCACCCTGGTGGTGGTTCAAGCGTTTCCTGCGCCCGGCTTCGAGTTCATAGGGTGGAGCGGACCTGTGGCCGATCCCGGCAGTGCTTCGACCACCGTGGTGATGGACGGAAACAAGACGATCACTGCTCGGTTCCGCCAAAAGGCGAACCAAATGCTCCTGACCATGCTTGTCGATCCGACCGGCGGCGGCAATACCGGTCCCGAGCCGGGCGTTCACGTCTTCGGCGCCAATGAGAAGATTTTTGTCACTGCCGTGCCCAATCCGGGTTACCATTTTTCTCATTGGACCGGTGAAGTCAACGACAGTACGCGGGCAACCACTTATGTGGTCATGAACAAGAACAAGACGCTGATCGCCCATTTCGTCTACGGCCCGCCGGATTCGGTCGAGCTGGAAGTCCAGATCAATCCGCCGGGAGGCGGCACCACGTCGCCGGCCGCCGGCCGTCATGTGTATCCGTACAACTCGTTGGTCACGCTCACGGCCGTGCCGGCTGCGGGTTATCGGTTTATCGGGTGGAACGGAGAGGTGACCGACCCGACCGCGGCTACCACGACCATCCGTTTGACCGACGATCGCGTCGTTTACGCCAACTTTGAGCGCATCGGCGGCGGACAAACGGTGCTCAGCATGAACGTCAGCCCTGTGGGCGCGGGCACGACGGCGCCTTCGCCGGGTATTTCGCTGCACAGCCCCGGCGCCGTGGTCACCATTACCGCCATTCCTTATGAAGGTTGGACGTTCGTCGGGTGGCACGGGGAAGTGGAGGACAGCACCCAAATGACCACGCGGGTGGTTGTGGACAAGAACAAAGAGGTTTATGCAAAATTCGTCCGCGGCCAGGGGCGGCAGTACACTTTGACGCTCATCGTCTATCCTCCCGGCGCCGGCTTGTGCGCCCCGGCCGAGGGCACTTATACCTTCGACGAAAACACCTACGTTAACCTGGCGGCGCTGCCGAACACGGGCTATGTGTTCAAGAACTGGACCGGCGATGTGGAGACGCCGAACAGCCAGACGACGCGCATTTTGATGAACGGCAACAAAACCGTGATCGCCCAGTTCGAGCGCGTGAGCAGCGGAGAGGCCGTTTTGACCATGTTGGTGAACCCGCCGGAAGGCGGCTATACCGACCCGATCGCAGGCAGTCATGCTTACCCGATCGGCACCGTGGTGACGGTCCGTGCGACTGCCCTGGAAGGCTTCCGATTCGTCGGTTGGACCGGCGAGGTGAGCAATGCCTCGGCGGCTGTGACCACGGTAACCATGACCGGCAACAAAACGGTTACCGCCAACTTTCAGAGGAACCGTTTTACCGTCACCATGGCGGTTACGCCGGCCGGCGGCGGCAGCACCGTGCCTTCGGTGGGCGATACCACGGTCGAAGCCGGCGCTCTGCTGACATTTGTCGCCAGGCCTGCGGCGGGCTATCGTTTCGCCTATTGGAGCGGCGACCTCAGCGGTTCCGAATCGCCGGCTACGCTGAGGGTGGAACGCAATCTTCAGATCACCGCCGTCTTTGTGCCCCTGGATGAAACGATCACCACACCCCGTATCTTTGCAACAACCAGTGCCTTCAGGCGACAGACGGTGGATGTGTACGTCCGAGGCGCCTCCAGCAGCCTCGGCCATAACCTCGAGTATCAGTTCGATTGGGGGGACGGCACCGTTTCGCCGTGGCTTGATCTGAGCTCGCAGCGGTCGGAAAAGATCACCACCTTCACGACGCCGGTGGGCAGCAGCGGTTTGCCGAGTTCCGGTTTTCTGGTGGACTATGCCACCGGCCAAGCGGTTGCGGCACGGCTCAGCGTGAGCGGAGGCATTTACACCGGCCGCCAGGATGCCTGGATGGGCGACGAACCGGCGCAAAACACCGATGCCGCCCAAGTGTTCGGCGGCATCGTCCAGTGCCAAGGCGTCGTCTCTTACATTGATAACCCCAACGACGAGCTGACGCTCGAGTTTTCGGCTCTCAATCCGCTGCGGCTTTATACGATCGTCTTTTATTCAAACCGGAATGAGTTCGAATGGGCGCGTGCTTCCATTGTGACGCTCAACGGCGCCGAATCCTTCGTCAACCTCAGCTCTACGGGCAAGGACGAGACAGGCAGACCGCTCTTTGACGGTCCGCAGTCGCCCAATACGCGGCTGCCGGCGGACAACACGGCAAGCGGTTATGTGGCGCGTTTCGGCGACATCGTTCCCGGCAGCGACGGCAAAGTGACCCTCAGCGTTCGTTTCGGCGGCCGCGCCGGTCACGAATACAAAGGCAAATACGGAAGCGCCATGATGATTCAGGAGGTCAACCCCCTCACTCGGCAGCCGATCTTCACCGCCTATAACGATCTGGCTTGGGAAGGCGGCTTTGCTTCGCACAGCTATTCGGCTTCGGGCAACTACTTGATTCGTGTCCGGGCACGATGCAAGAACCACGACAGCGCGGTTTCCGCATGGTCCAATGCCCACAGCGTTCTCATCAGCGGGTGCCTGATCAACACCACCGTCAGCGAGGGCGCCAATGCCGTCGTGACCCGCGTGCCGGATCGAACCGATTATGATTACGGCACGCAGGTTGTGCTCCTCGCTTCAGCGGGCGCCAATTGGGTCTTCACCCATTGGAACGACGACAAAACCGACACCATCCCCTCAAAGACGGTGTTCATCAACAACAGCAAGACGTTCAGAGCCAATTTCCGGCTGCTCGCCGACGTGCTCAGGGAGAAGGGCATTACCCCTGCCTCTTTTTCATTGGGTCAGAACTTCCCCAATCCCTTTAACCCGGTCACCGAAATTCACTACCAATTGCCGCAGCCGGAACATGTGCGCATTGACCTGTTCGACGTGCGCGGTCGGCACGTCCGAACCTTGGTCGACGAATCGTTGCCGGCCGGCGCCTATCGCGTTATTTGGGACGCCCTCGACGACGGCGGCGCACGAGTGCCGAGCGGCATCTACTTCTATCGCATGACGGCGGGTTCGTTTTCCGAGGTGAAACGATTGGTGCTGCTCAAGTAAACGAAGCAGAAAAACAGGCGGCGAGGCGGGAAAACCTCTTCCCGCCTTCCGCAGTCGATGGCCATTTCTGTAACATTCTCGCCAAAAGGGCGCCGTAGATCACGGCGGTACCGCACTGGATGTATGTTTTCGGGCAAGGAGAAGGAGTGTTTGTGAGCGTTATGTCGTTCTGCCGTTCTTTTTTCAATCCACGATCCGCTGCAATGTTGTTGCTGCTGAGCGCACTTCTTGAGGCGCAAACGATCAAATTTACCGAGGTCGCCTTTCAGCTCGGCGTGCCCGGAAACACCATCCGAAAACCCTCCGGAAAGGTGGTCAGCTATTTGGGTCACGGCGTGGCGATGGCCGACATCAACAACGACGGCGTGCCGGATATCTATATTTCCAATGCGGTTCGTTATGCCAACAAGCTGCCCGAAACGCTGTATGTAAGCAAGAACGGCCAATACGTGGAGGAAGACAAGGCCCGCGGCATCGATGATCCTTACGGTTGGACCGGTTCGCACGGCATCTGTTTCTTCGATTACGACAACGACGGCGATTACGATTTGTACAATGCCACCACCGACGACCGCAACCGTCTTTACCGAAATGACGGCAACGGTTATTTTACAGATGTGACCGACGCCGCGCGGCTGCCGCTCATTCGAGTCGTTTATCCGCCTTTCGACAGCCAACCGTACGGCTACGGCACTCGAGGCGTCATAGCGTTCGACGCCGACAACGACGGCTATCTGGACCTCTTGGCCGTCAATTGGGGGCCGGCTGAAAACCGGTACGATTCTACAAAAATCATTGTGATCCCGCCGCAGCCCAATGAGTTCTACCGCAACAACGGAAACGGCACTTTTACACCTGTCGATAACGGCCTCACCTTGCCGGCGAACCACAGCTATATGGGCACACAAGGCGTCGTGGCTGCGGATGTGGATAATGACGGCGACATGGACGTGCTGATCGTGCACCGTAATTATACCGCAAAAACGGAAAGCGGGGAGATCATTGCAGGTTTTAACGAAGATTATCAGATTCCCAATCAACTCATGATCAATGATGGAACCGGCAGATTTACCGATGAAACAAAAAAGCGAAATCTATTTGACATTTATAACGACGCCAACGGCGCAACCTTTGCCGATTATGACAACGACGGCGATCTCGATCTGTTCGTGCCGCCGAAGAAGAAAAACAATAACCTTCGCGTCTTTCGCAATAACGGAAGGGGCATTTTTTCCGATGTAACTAATCAGCTCAAGATCGAACAATGGGGCTTCAGCACCTTTATTTTCGACGTCGACAACGACGGGGATCTTGATATCATTGCTCCGAAAACCGAAAGTATAACCAATCTCTATTTGAACAATGGAAACGGCACTTTTGCACTGAAAACCGGCACAGGCTTGGAAATTTATAACAAAGATCCGCGCGGCGGCGCCGTCGGCGACATCGACGGCGACGGCGACCTCGATCTGTATATTGCCGATGCGAATAAAGTAGCTGTAGAAAATGGCGGAAATCGTCTGTTCCGCAACGATCTGGTATCGACCAACCGTTGGCTGCGCATTGTCGGTCGCGGCCCCAGGGGCGATTTGGGCGGCTTCGGCACCAAGATCTGGGTTTTCGAAAAGGGCTATTGCGGCGACATGAGCCGGCTGGTGGGTTATCGCCAGATCATGAACGCTTACGGCTACCTTTGCCAGGACGATCCCGTGCAGCATTTCGGCATAGGGCAGCGCGACTCGGTGGACGTTCAGGTTCGCCTGCTCGACGGCACAACGCTGAAAATGCTCTCGGCGCCTGCAAAAACGCAGCTCTTTTTCAGTCGCCCTTCCCAAGTTACCGCTGTTGAGGGAGATCCACAAAACGCTCCGGCAGGAAGCGAACTGCCTCAGCCGTTGCAGGTTCAAGTGCACGACCGTTTCGGCAATCCCGTCTACGGCGCCAAAGTGATTTTTTCATCCAACGATCCGGCCGCGCAGTTTCTGCCTTCGGCAACCGTGTACACACAACGCGACGGAACCGCTTCGGTCCGCTACCGTGTCGGTTCGGCAGGACAGTTTATCGTTACCGCCTCTATCGAGGAGGAGCCCGCCAATCGCGCGACGTTTACGATAACCGGCACTCCCTCGATGACCATTCAGATGAGCAAGCTCTCGGGCGACGGCCAGACGGGATATACCGGTCAACTGCTGCCGCAGCCTCTTCGGGTGCTGCTGATGCGGCAGAACGGCAATCCGGCTTCGGGCGTGACGGTCAATTTCAGCACCGTTTCAGGGCAGGCGACCTTCGAGCCGGCGGCCGCCGTCGCCAGCGGCGCGGACGGCATCGCCTCGGTCAACGTCCGCCTCGGCAATACCGAGGGCGAGGTGGTTATCCATGCCGAAGTGGAAAACGCCCTTAACTCACCGCTGGTCTTTAGGGCTCAGGCGCAGGCATTGACACTTGCATTGACCAAAGTCGCCGGCGACGGTCAGAGCGCCGTGGTCGGCACGACATTGCCCCTCGAACTTGAGGTGAGAACTACCTACATACAGGGCGGCCCGGCGCCCAATGTGCCGGTCAATTTCATTGTGAACAGCGGCGGCGGCAACATCAACGGTCTCTCCGGCGTCACCGTCCTTTCCGACGCTCAAGGGTCGGCCAAGGTGAGGTGGACGCTCGGCACAACGGCCGGAACGCAGAACGTGACCGCCTCTGCTGGAGGTCTCTCGGTACAATTTACCGCCCAGGCTTTGGCCGATCGTCCCTATCGATTGTCTGAAATCAGCGGCTCCGGGCAGACGTTGGTGCCGGGTCAGCCGTTCGCCGTGCCTTTCGTGGTGTCCGTTAACGATCGGTTCAACAATCCCAATGAAGGCGTTCAGGTCATATTCCGTGTCACTCGAGGCACCGGACATGTCGGCGGCATGACGGAAAAGGTCGTCGTCACCGACGCCGCCGGCCGAGCGAGTGTGATTTGGACGCCTGATCCCTATCAAGGTGCGCCCAATGAGCTGCAGGCGATATGCACGCCCTCCGGTGAACCCGTGCAGAATTCGCCGCTTGTATGGAGTTATCCGGCGGCCGACATCAGCGCCGCCTTGTCGACCGTCACCGCCACTTCGCCGGTGTGGGCGGACGGTGAAGACCGTTCCGAGGTCACGGTTACGCTTCGCAACAGTCAAAATCAGCCGGCCGGACCCGGCTACACGGTGCAGATCTCGGTGAGCGGCAGCGATAATCAAGTTACTTATGTGAACGAAAAGAGCGACGATCAGTCCGTTGTGCGCGCCTATGTCACCAGCACGACCCCCGGCTCGAAAACCGTGACCGCCAAAGTGCTGGGCGCGAACGTCACGGCGTCGTCGCAGCCGGTCATCGAGTTCCTCAACGCGCAGCAGGTGCCCGATCGATTGATACTGCTTTCGGGCAACGGTCAAAGCGGCGTCGTCAATCAGCCGCTTGCTCAGCCGTTCGTCATCAAGGCCGTGGACATCGCCGGGCTGCCCATGCGCCGTTACGACGTGACCTTTACCGTCACCGCCGGAGACGGCCATTTCGACGGCCGCAGCAGCGTCACCGTGCGCACCGCCGCGGACGGTCTGGCTTCCGCACTGCTGACGTTGGGAAGAACCGCCGGCGTGCGCACTTATGTGCGCGTTACGGCAACGGGAATGAGCAACTCGCCGATGGTGCTTTACGCCGACAATCGAGCGGCTGAACCGCAAAAGCTGGTTATCGCAACGGGGGATCAGCAGGTCGGCTCGCCCAACGCCGTTCTGCCCGTTCCGCTGACCGTTCGGGTAACCGATCTCTTCGACAATCCTGTAAGCGGCGTGCATGTAACTTTCAAAGTCAACTCGGGCAGTTGCACGCTCGACGGCCTTCAGCAAAAGGTCGTTGCGACCGATGAGCAGGGGAAAGCGCAGGTCTATGCCCGGCTCGGCGCCGTCGGCCGCTCGATCGTTGAGGCACGAACCGATTTCGCCGTGGTCGCCTTTAGCTTGACGGCTATCGACAACCGTCCGGTTCCGGACCGCCAAAAATCGACTTTGGTCTGTACGTCTCCCGTCCCGGCAGACGGGCTGAGCCGTTCATCGGTTGTAGTCACGCTGCTCGATCAGAAAGGCAATCCGGTGCCGGGCCGCGGCGTGCGCATCGAGGCGATCGGCGAGGCGGTGACCGTCACTCAAGCCGATTCGCTCAGTGATCTGCAGGGCAGGGTAAGGGGTTATCTTACCTCAACGGTGCCGGGTGTGAAGCTGGTGCTGGCTTATTTGACGGAAGACAATTCACTGCTGGAACAGCGCGGTCTCGTCGAATTCCGTCAGGGACAGCCCCTCATGGCGCTGCTTGCCGGTGACGGACAAAGCGGCGTGGTCGGACGGCCGCTGCCCGAACCGCTGCGGGTGCGTGTATCCAGTGACGGCTTTCCGCTCTTCGGACGCGCGGTGCAGTTTATCGTTCTCAGCGGCGGCGGTACGTTCGGCAGCCGCGAGTCGGTCACCATCGACACCGATACCTTGGGAATTGCCGCGGCCGAGTTCATACCCGGAACCCTGGCGGGCCTCAATCGGGTAAAGGCCGCCTTGGTGGGAACCGAACAGAATGTGATTTTCACCGTGCATGGACGACCGGATGAGGCGACACAGCTCAGCCGCGACGCCGGCGAGGGACAAAGCGCCGGCCTGCGCGCAACGCTGCCGCAAAAGCTGAGGGTTACGGCGCGCGACCGATACAACAATCCCGCACCCCAAACGCCGATCACCTTTGAAGCCGTCGACGGCGGTGCGATCATCACGCCGCAGCCGGTGCTCAGCGATTCGCTCGGCAAGGCCGAAGCCGTCGTCGCTCTCGGCGAACGCGAGGGACGATATACCTTCAAGGCCTCGCTGCCCAACGGCACCGCCGTGCTCTTTACCGCTACGGCCGTTAACACCAACCGGGCACCGGTCATCGTCTCCTATCGACCGCTCGAGACGACACTGTCATTCAGCTACGGCGAACGGCTGCAGTTCGAGATCCTCGAGGTCATGGATCCCGACGGAGACTCCATTAGCTATGAATGGAATCTGAACGGCCGTCGTGTGGGTGATCGATCTTCTCTTGCTGTTTACATGAACCCGTCGTTTCCGGAAACAAACGTTGTGCGCTGCAGGGTGAGCGACGGCCTTGCATCGATCGAGATCACCTGGACGTTGACGCTGCGCACCGGCGTGCAGGTAACCGCTTTTTCGGCTCAGCCGGTGACTGGGAAGGGCGTTGAGCTGTATTGGCAGGCCTCGGGCAAGGCGCTGTTCGACCTTTTGCGAATTCGCGAAGGCGGCCGAGAGCAGCGCCTAAATTCGCAACCGCTCCGTTCGACCGACGGCGCCTTCCGCTTCATCGACACCGAGCCGCTGCCCCCTGGTCGCTACACCTATTGCCTGCGGACGATTGAAGGTGACCGCACCTATGAAGCGGGTCGGGTTACGGTGACCGTCGCGGTGCCGGAAGAATTTTCCCTGTTGCCCAATTTCCCCAATCCTTTCAATCCGACCACCACCATCGCCTTCAACCTGCCTGCCGGCGGTCATGCCGCCGTGGTGATTTACGACAACACCGGCCGCCGCGTGCGCTGTCTTTTCGATGACGACCTGCCCGCCGGCACTCACCGGCTCACGTGGGATGCCCGCAACGACGAGGGGGAGGCGGTCGCCTCAGGGCTTTACTTTGTCACCATCACCTTCGACGGCCGGTCACTGTCGCGGAAATTGACCCTTTTGAAATAGCAGACAATAAAGCCCGATCGGCATCGCCGGTCGGGCTTTTTCATGAAAGGGGGAATTACTGTTCGATGAACAAACGATAGATTTCGTGCAGCAGGCGGTCCTTGGCCTTCAACATCTCCTCCTTGGAAGCGCAGGCGAGAGCACCGGCGGCCGCTCCGGCGTGGCCGCTGCCGAGGTTGAGCAGGCGCATAATGTCGCCCAAATCCTTGTGATGTTCGATGCGGTTCATGTTCAGGCTCAACGACATGGAGAAGGTCAGATCGTTGGTCTTTACTTGATCTTGGTACAAATTGCCCACTTGCAGAACCGCCTGAGCTTCGGGATGAACCAGGTAGGCCAGGTGCTTGATCAGATTGGGTCGGCGGTTGTGGCGAGTCAGGTCGATGATGATGACGCGGTGTTCCGTGTCCTCCGGTAGGAAGCTTATTTCTTCTCGGATTTGTTCGATCATGCGCTCTTCTTCTTCACAAAAAGCTTTATAGCGCTTTTTCACGCTCGGCATCTGCGCAATTTCTTCCAGCGGGTGTTTTTGAAGATGACGCACCAATTGCCGGAGGTACTCCCATTTGATCTCGGCGCTCTCTTCCTTCAGCTTGATGGTGGCCTCGATGATCTTGGCGGGCGTTTCTTTTCGCCAATCCTCTATGTCTTTGTAGTTAAAGGCATCGATAATGTCCGTTTCGTCGACCACCGCCGCCATATGATCGGGGAAAGGATGCCCCTGATCCGCATAATACTCAAAGACCACTCGGGCGCACGAATCTTTGACGGCAAACCGTCCCTTGACTTGGTCGATGTCGATTTTGCGATAGCGCAGGTCGTCGAGGTTGCCTTCGTGATGGTCGAACCACATGCCGCATTCCAGAGGGTATGGGAGATCGCAGACGATGTCCTTTAAGGTGATGGACACCCTGGCTTCGGAGACCAGGCGCGGCTGAGTGAAGACGAAAAAGTTGACCCCCTCGGCATGAGAGACCAGTGCGGCGCTGACGACGCCGTCAAAGTCGGAGTGAGTTATGATGCGCTGATACATGCTCTGCCTTTCATTTTCCATTGTATTCGTATCGATTAAAGCGGAGTACGGATCACAAGTTACCACATTTCTGCGCCAATTCAAACGGTCGTGAAGCTTTTTGTTGTTTTCATGAGCGGAATCGACGCGTTTTGAATCTTTTGCCGAGCGTGTGCATCTATCATAACGAAATGAGGGAACAGGAAGACATCATCAGGCGTTACTGCGGCAACATTCGCGAACGATTGGCCGCCTGCCGCGAACGCTCTGCGGCCTTGGCGCTGAAAGAGCTGATGTGCAGCGAGCTGAACCGGCACTGCGAAAGCCAAATGATCAAGAACGTGCTGCAGGTTCATGTCGATCGCCTCATCGACGAGCTCTTTGATGAAAAAGGCAAAAACAAACAATTGGAGACCCCATGAACAGATACTTTTTCGCATTGGTTTTAACGGCGGGCATTCTGGCTTTGGGCGTGCCGGCCTGTTCGAAGCAGCAGCCGAAAGAAAAAGCCGCCGCTGCAGTCCAAGCACAACAAAACGGCGGTCTGGATTTTTCCTTTACCACCTTGGACGGTGCACAGAAAAAACTGTCCGATTTTCGCGGCCAAGTGGTGATCATCGACTTGTGGGACACATGGTGCCCGCCCTGCCGCATGGAAATTCCCCATTTCATCGAGCTGCAGAAACAGTATCGAGACAAAGGGTTTACCATGCTGGGCATTGCTTTCGGCCGCGAAGGGGAGGGAGCGGTTCGCCGCTTCGCGCAAAACAACGGCATCAACTATCCCAACGCTTTGATGACGCAGGAAATCTATGACGTTTTCGGGCCGGTCAACAGCATTCCAACCACCTTTGTGATTGATCGAAAAGGAAACATCTATAAAAAATACATCGGCTATCAGGACAAGGCGGTGTTCGAAAAAGACATCAAAGCCCTTCTTTCCATGTAGGCGTTCATGATCGAAAAGACGATGCCGATCGAAGAATTGGTCGCCGCTCATCCTCAGGCGGCGGGATTTCTTTTACGTCGCGGCGTTGCCTGTCTTGCGTGCGGCGAAGCCGTATGGGAGACGCTGGAGGCCTTTATGAAACGAAAGGGCTTCAACGATGCCGAAATCGACGCATTGACGGCCGAACTGAACGAGTATGTCGAAAGGAACTGAAGAGACAATGAAAGCAGTAGTCAAACAAGTCGAAGGGCTGGCGCTGGCGGGACGGGCCGATTCGAACCACTGGGTCATGCTCGACAGCGGCCAAGCGGTAGGCGGAAGCGAAGCCGCCGCCAAACCGATGGAGCTTGTTCTCATCGCGCTCGGCGGCTGCAGTTCGATGGATGTATTGTCTATTCTGAAAAAAATGCGGGAAGATGTGCGCGACTATCGCGTGGAGTTGGATGCTGAAAGAGCGACTGATCACCCTTCCGTCTTTACCAAAATTCACATGCGCTACCACGTCTACGGCCGCGCCGTGAAGGAAGAGAGTGTTCGCAAGGCCATCGAGCTTTCCATGAACAAGTACTGTTCCGTATCCGCGATGCTCAAGCATTCAGTGGAAATGTCCTGGGATTTTGAGATTCATGAAATAGAATGAGCCGTTCTTCCCTATAAAAAACCCCTTGCTCAAACAAGGGGTTTTTTGTTTCCGACAATGCGCTTGTTTTTCTCCGTTGTTTTCAATATCTTTTTCTGAACGAAGCTGCGGCCTAAGGCAGAGCATTCAGGAAAGGGTTGAGATTCGACATGAGCGTCGATATCGAAGAAGCCGAGCTTGTCGAGTTGGCGAAAAAAGGGGATAAGCAGGCGCTGGCGAGCATCGTTCGGAAAAACGAACGGATGGTCTACAACACCGCCCTCCGTTTGGTCGGCAACCAGGAAGATGCCGAATGCGTGATGCAGGAGACCTTTCTTAAAGTCATTCAATCCTTGCCTCAATTCCGCGGCGATTCGGCGCTATCGACTTGGATTTACCGTATCGCCATGAACTTTGCCCTGATGCGGCTGCGGGAGAGGCGCAAAGATTTCACTAACCTTGAACTCTCCGACCATCAAGTCAGCCGAAGCGCGCTCGAAGCTTTTAATCGCTCCATCGGCAACAACCCCCACCGCGCCATCGAAAACGAGGAGCTGCGCGAAATGATGCAGCGGGCGATCGATGAGCTGCCGCCCAAATTCAAGACCGTTTTCATTCAAAAAGATATAGAGGGACGGTCGCTCAAGGAAATCTCGGAACTCAATGAAATGAGCCTGCCGGCGGTAAAATCCAATCTGCACCGCGCCCGCCTCTTTCTTCGCAATCGGCTGGCATCGTACGCCTACGGCGACGGAGGCGAGTCATAAAAAGCACGAACAAAAAGAAGCATAGCTGAAACACAGGACAGGACGATTATGAGCAAAACAATGCAGTGGACGCCGTTGACCGCAGCGGCGGCCTTGTTGCTTTCGATTGTCGCACTCATCCAAATTCGTGAAACCAAGCAGCTCGCACTTTCCGAAGTTGCCGTAGAGGAAGAAAACTTTTTCGCCGGTCCCATATGGGATGAAGAGACACAGACTCTGCAGTACCTGGCGCTCTTTGATCTCAGCATAACCAACCACAGCGGTCCGGCGGTTGAATTGACGGCGATCAGAAAAAGCCCTTCTGCGAACCAGTTTCTGACGCTTTTGAAAGGCGAAGAAGTTTTGGCCGGTGATGTCGGCAAACGCGCCTTCCTGACGCCGCACGGCATCGGCGAGATCAAGGCGAATCCTCGCCTGTTGAAGGAAAGCGCGCGCGATATGGGTGAAGCGGCTACACCGCGGCTGGCGATCGGTTCCGGCCAAAGCAGGCTCGTTCACCTCGCGGTCCTTCTTTCGCCTTACAATGAACAGCGGCAGGCAGAAGCCACAACGGCGTTGTGTTCCTTCGATTTGATTTTCGACAGCGGTAAAGTGTACCGCTTTAGACGCGCCTTCCCCATTGTTCCCCTGCAATAAAAAAGCCCCGAGCATTGGCTCGGGGCCTCGTTATCTGTCGATTATTTGATGGCGATTTCCCGCGGCTTGGCTTCGTCCGACTTGAGCAGTTTGATATGCAGCACGCCGTCTTTGTATTCGGCCTGCACGTCCTTTTCTTTTACTCGCTCCGGAAGCTGCACGGTGCGGAGGAAGCGACCGTAGGACCGCTCATAGTAATAGCGGCTCTCGTCTTCCTTTTTCTGCTCGAATTTGCGCTCGCCTTTCAGCGTCAACACGTTGTCGTGCAGAGATACCTGAATATCCTTTTTATCCATTCCGGGCAGATCGGCCAAAATTTCGTAGGCGTCTTTGGTCTCGCGAATGTCGATGCGAGGCGTCCACACCGTAGAGTCCTCCGAAGGAGTCAACCACATCGAACGCCGAAACTCCTCGAACAGTCGGTCAGCCCAAGTCGGGAAATCGAGATCAAGTTGCGGTCTTTTCATCAGCCACATAATCGTCACCTCCTTGTTTGAGTCATGCGCTTCTTTTTTCGACCGCCAATTCTTCGGCAACCGTTGTGCCAAAGGAATGAAGGCGGGCGAATATAAGCCGTAAAAACAGTAAATTGAAGTGACTACGCAGGCTATGATCGACACGGTGTCTGCTGACGTTCGGGCTTTATCGGAACTGGCCGCGGTCATTTTGGCAAAAGAGTGGGAAAAAAGTGCAAAAGACGTCAGAAAAGCCGGCAGAGGGAGACGAGCGGAAGATAAGGCGGGATCAAAAAGAGCCGCAGGAGCTTGACCTTTTTCCTGCGGCTTTTCATTGATCAGAGCTTTTTGAGTTCTCCGACGAGTTCCTGTACCTTTTCCCGCGCACTGCCGAAGTACATCATCGTTTTGGGGTTATAGAACAGTTCGTTTTCCACGCCGGCAAAGCCGGTGTTCATCGAACGTTTGATGATGATGATGTTTTTAGCCTTGTCGACGTCGAGAATGGGCATGCCGTAAATGGGGCTGCTCTTGTCGGTGCGAGCCGCCGGATTGATGACGTCGTTGGCGCCGATCACCAGCGCCACATCGGTGTGGGGAAATTGCGGGTTGATGTCGTCCATGTCGTGCAAAAGCGTGTAGGGGATTTGCGCTTCGGCCAGCAACACATTCATGTGACCGGGCATGCGTCCTGCCACGGGGTGAATGGCGAATTTGACCTCAACGCCGCGGCTCTGCAGCACCTCGGTCAGTTCGCGCACGGCATGCTGCGCCTGAGCAGCGGCCATGCCGTAGCCGGGTACGATAATGACCGACTGCGCGTACCCCATAACCATGGCCGCCTCTTCCGCTTCGACCGTGCGTACGGCCAGGCCCGCGGAAGCGGCATCGGCTCCGCCGCCTTCATCACCCGTGCCGAAGGCACTGAACAGCACGTTGCTCAGCGAACGGTTCATGGCCTTGCACATGATCTGCGTGAGAATGAGACCGGCCGAACCGACCAGAGTTCCGGCGATGATCAAAATGTTGTTTTCCACGACGAATCCTGCCGCTGCGGCGGCCAGCCCGGAAAACGAATTCAAAAGCGAAATGACGACGGGCATGTCGGCCCCGCCGATGGGAATGACGAATAGGATGCCGTAAAGAAACGCCAAAGCGGTGACGATTAAAAACAGCGGCAGGTTGGTGTCGAATGCCGCAAGGTACACGGAGAGGCCGACCATTGCCGCCAACAGCAGGCTGTTCAGGACTTTTTGGCCGCGAAAGGTGATCGGCGCGCCGCTGATGAATCCCTGCAGTTTTCCAAAGGCTACAAAGCTGCCGGTAAAGGTGACCGTACCGATGATGACGCCCAGAAGGATGGAGATCAAGGTGTCCAAACGGTGAGTGCCGCCGAGTTGAACTGCACGATAGAACTCGGCAACGGCGACCAGTGCCGAAGCTCCGCCGCCGAAGCCGTTGAAGGCGCCCACCATCTGCGGCATCGCCGTCATGTGTACTCTATAAGCGGCCACGGCGCCGACGGCCGAACCGATCAGTATGCCGGCGAAAATCCAGCTAAAACTCACGATCTGCCGATCGAGCAGCGTAACGATAATAGCCAGCAGCATGCCGATGCCGGCGATGAGGTTGCCTTTGCGCGCCGTCGCCGGCGAGCTCATATACTTTAGGCCGATGATAAAGAGCGATGCGGCCAGCAGGTAGGAAAGCGCGGTAATTGTTTCGATAACGCTCATGGCCGCCTCACTTTTTTTCCGGTTTCTTTTTGAACATCTGCAGCATGCGGTCAGTCACCAGAAAGCCGCCGACCACGTTTATGGTTGCAAAGGTCACGGCAACCACACCCAACGCGGTTTCAACGGCCGGAGACACTCGACCGGTGATCAACAGCGCGCCGATGATCGAAATGCCTGAGATGGCATTGGCACCGGACATGAGGGGGGTGTGCAGCGTGGGAGGCACTTTGTTAATGACTTCCAAACCGGCAAAAGTTGCCAGCATGAAAATCGTCAAACCCATGAGAAGAGATTCCGGCATTTACTTTCCCTTTCAAAATGCAAAGGTTCTACTCGCTTTTCTGAAGCATTTCCTTGATCTTCGGATGAACGATCCGGCCTTCGAATGTGACGCAGGCTCCTTGAACGATCTCATCCTCGAAATCGATGCTCACTCGACCTTCTTTGACCAAGAGACCGAGCAGCGCCGAGATGTTACGGGCATAAAGGCGACTGGTGTGCACCGCCATACGACTGGGCAAATCGGCCGGTCCGATGATGGTCACGCCGTTGGCGGTCACGGTGCTGCCGACCTGCGAACCGGCGACGTTGCCGCCCTGCTCAACGGCCATGTCTACGATAACGCTCCCCGGCCGCATGCGGTCGATCATGTCCTGCGTGATCAACAGCGGCGCCTTTTTCCCGGGAACCGAAGCGGTGGTGATCACGACGTCCGCAGCGGCGACATGATTCGACAGCAGCTCGTGCTCGCGCTTTTTGGCCTCCTCGGAGATCTCTTTGGCGTAACCGCCTTCGGCTTCGCCGCTCTCGCCCAAATCAAAGTCGAGGAATTTGGCCCCCAAGCTTTCCACTTCACCCTTGGCCGCTTTGCGAATGTCAAAGGCTTCAACCAGTGCGCCCAACCGACGCGCCGTGGCAATGGCCTGAAGTCCCGCCACCCCGGCGCCGATCACCAACACCTTCGCCGGCGGAATGGTGCCCGCCGCGGTGGTGAGCATGGGAAAGTATTTGGGCAGCGCTTCGGCGGCAATAACGGCGGCTTTGTATCCCGCCGCCGACGCCTGCGAGGAAAGCGCGTCCATGCTCTGGGCGCGGCTGATGCGCGGGACCAGCTCCATGGCAAAAGCGGCCAACTTGCGCGCCGCCAGTTTTTCCGCAATTTCCGGGCGACGCAGCGGTTCCAAAAAGGCGATCAGCAGCGCACCTTCGGGGTGCAACTCGATTTCCTCTTTCTGCAGTTGCGGATGGAGAGCCGGCGGTCTGACTTTCAGCACAATGTCGGCACCGTCGTAAAGCTCCTCTACGGAAGAGACCACGACGGCGCCCGCTTGTCGGTATTCGTCGTCGGAATAGTCGGCTGCAGCGCCGGCGCCCTTCTCGACCGCGACCTGAAATCCGGCTTTCACCCACCCTTCCACAGCGGCCGGTATCAATGCCACCCGCCGCTCACCGGGAAGAATTTCTTTCGGCACAACAATCTTCATTCCTTGACCCTCGTCATCATGAAGTTTTACACTTTATGGGTAAAGGGAAGGTAAGAAAAATTTGGAGAAAATTCATTAAAAAATTTGCCTGATATTGATTCCATAGGTCGACTATTAAAACTCCGATAACCGTCGATTTTGCCGGTTGTTTTTCACGGCAATTGTATCTACTTTATGACTTTAGGAACGGAATAACCGACTGGAGATGCAAAGGATGGCGTACCTGCTGCTGATCATTTTCTTTCTTTCCGGAGTGTCGGCACTTGTTTATCAAACCCTCTGGATACGCATGTTCGGACTGGTCTTCGGCGTGGACGTTTTCGCCGCTGCCACGGTTCTCACCGCCTTCATGGCCGGCTTGGCGCTCGGCAGCTATTTGTTCGGACGACTCGCCGACAGAAGCAGCCGTCCGTTGCGCCTCTTTGCTTTGCTGGAATTGGGAATTGGTCTTTACGCCGCTGCCTTTCCCTTCACTTTTCAAGCGTTGCAGAATATCTATCTTGAACTCTACCGACTTTTCCCCATGGGGTTCTATGGAACTCAGCTCTATCGCTTTCTTTTGGCCTTCCTTTTTTTGCTGCCGCCCACGCTGATGATGGGCGGAACCCTGCCGGTTCTGAGCAAATTCTTTGTGACTCGAATGAACACGCTGGGATGGAACGTCGGTCGGTTGTACAGCGTCAACAATTTTGGTGCGTTGGTCGGATGCTTTCTCGCCGGTTTCGTGCTCATTCGCACCTTCGGCATGACTCGCACCTTACTGTCGGCTGCGGCGCTCAATCTGATCGCTGCGGCTGCGGCTTTTCTCATTGCGCGCAGACCGCGGCCGCTGCAGGCCGAAGCAACGAGCGGAACTGTTCCATCGGAAATGCCGATGCTGCCCGACCATGTGGTTCGATTCGTTATGTGGGCTTTTGCAGTGGAAGGCTTTACCGCTCTGGCCTATGAAGTGCTTTGGGCCCGCATCCTCTTGGGTTTTTCTTACGATAAAAGCCTCTATTTTTATACCACCGTCATCTTTACCTTTATTTTCGGCTTGTCGCTCGGCAGCCTGTTGATGGCGAAAGCAGCCGACAAACGTAAAAACCTGCTCATGCTGTTTGCATTGGTGGAAATCACCATCGGCGCACTGGCCATTCTGCTGCTGCGCGGCTTTGCCGTGGTAGCCGATATTCTGGCGGAATGGCGTCCGAGCTATTCGGAAAACTGGTGGGACACCTTGGGCAAAGAGTATCTGCTCTTCTTCCTCGTCATGCTGCTGCCGGCCACATTGATGGGCATGACCTTTCCGCTCGTCAGCCGAATCTGCACCCCCAGTTTGAAGCGCCTGGGAAGCAGACTGGGCGAGATCGGCTTTCTGGACACCGTAGGCTCCATTTTCGGTTCTTTTGCCGCCGGTTTTCTCATGATCCCGTTTTTGGGCGTGGTCAAATCGGTCATCATCGCCGGAGTGGTGAACACGGCCATCGGCCTCACGGCCGCCGCGCTCGATCCGGCGTCCGATAAACGGGTAAAAACGGCCTGGTTCGGCAGCACGGCCGTTCTTTTCCTGATCCTTATGCTCCTCCTGCCGGACGCCGCCTACTTTCGCCATTGGCAGACGCGGCGCCCCGGCGATCGCCTGCTCTTCTATAAAGAGGGGCCGGATGCCGCCGTGGCCGTGCCGCAGCACAGCGACGGCGTCAAATTCCTGTCGATCAACGGCTCAGTCACCGCTTTTGCAGAGTTCGGTGACCTTCGGGTTCACAAAATGCTCGGCTGCCTGCCGGCGCTGCTGCATGAAAACCCGCGCAGCGCGCTGGTCATCGGATTGGGCATGGGGGTAACGGCTCGATCGCTCGCCGATCAAGGAGTTGAACGCGTGGATTGCGTCGAAATCAATGCGGGCGTCGTCCAGGCCTGCGCCGAACAGTTTGCGGATGTCAACGGCGGCGTGCTCAATGACCCTCGCGTGCGCGTAATTGTGGACGACGGGCGCAGCTACCTTTTTATGACCGACAAAAAATATGACCTCATCACCAGCAACGCCGTACATGCCCGGCTGAGCGGCAACCTTTACACGCGCGAATTTTATGAAATCTGCCGCAGAAGGCTCACCGAAAACGGCGTCATGTGTCAATGGACATCGACCAATTGGTTGACCCCCTCCGAGTTCAAATCGCTGCTGACCGCGTTCAACGCCGTCTTTCCGCACACCAGCCTGTGGCTCGTCAACGCCGGTCACCTGCTCATCGTCGGAACGCCGCAGCCGCTCGTCATCCCTTACGACGACTGGCGGCAACGGCTCGCGCAACCCGAGGCAAAACAGGACCTGCAGCCCTTCTCACTGGGTTCGGCCGAGCTGATTTCGGCGCATTTCATCAGTGACGAGAAGGCCTTTCCCGTCATGTTGAAGAATATGCCCATGACGACCGACGATCGTCCCATGGCCGAGCTCAGCCGTGTGGTCAGCAAGATGCAGATTCCGGAGGTCGTGCTCGAATTGATTCATTTCAAGAGAGACGCAGCCGATCGGCTCACTTTTTCCGAAAGCACCCATCAGGAAATGGAATACGCCCGCGCCGCGGTAAAACGCTACGCCGAGGCGGAGAAATACTATCTCGAAGGGACCTTTGCCAACAATTTTTACAACGAACCCTTTTTGGCGCTCAACATGGTGACGGAAGCACTGCGACTTGAGCCTGATGACTATCGTTACCATGAAGAGGCGGCGAGCCTCAATCTGAACCTGGCGCAGAATCTGACTGCCGGCAATGATGAACGGAAAAAGTTGCTCGAAAATGCCGTTTCGCATTTACAGGCGATGATTGCCGTCAGCCCGAATTTCGCTTATGACTGGAACAACCTCGGATTTGTCCTGATGAACTGCGGCCGGTTGGCCGAGGCGGAAGAGGCCTTTCGACGCGCCCTGGAACTGGCGCCTGAATATCCGATGCCGAGAAACTATTTGGCGGCGCTCGTCGGAGGCCGCGGTCAACTGAAGGAGGCGGAGCAGCTGCTTCTGCAGGCCGTCCGCGATTTTCCCGACGAGGTGGAATCCTACTACCGATTGGGACTGGTTTATGAGCTGATGAAACGGCCCGGCGAAGCCCAAAAGGCTTTTGCCCAAGTGGTTCGACGCGACCCGACCTATCGGGATGCCAATCTTCGTCTTCAGGCGCTCGGCGGCGCTGCATCCCGCTGATCGGCCGACGACAATCCGGCTCGGCGTTCCCTTCACCTTACAATTTTTAAAAATTTTGCTTGTGTTCCTTGAGGGCGATTCATATATTGAACTGCTTTCAAGCAGGTGAAGGCCTGCAGAACCAGCAAAACCATTTGAAAGGAGACGCTATGAAGGGAGCACTTGTAGTGGCCGTAACGCTGGCGGTTGTCGGTTCGGCTTTTGCCGGCGGCATCGTGACCAACACCAACCAGAGCGCGCAGTTCATCCGCACACTCTCGCGAAACGCCTCAACCGAAATCGACGCGACATATTTCAATCCTGCCGGCTTGACGGATCTTTGCGACGGCTTGCATGTGGCGTTTTACAATCAAACGATTCTGCAGGAAAAAAAGGTCAACAACACTTTTCCGCTGTTGAACAACCACGAGTTCATCGGCAAAGTCAACGTACCCGTTTTCCCGAATGTCTATGCCGCCTATAAAAAGGACAAGTGGGCGGTGGCTTTCGGCTTCGGCCCCAACGGCGGCGGCGGTTCCGCGGATTTTGACAAGGGCCTTCCTTCTTTCGAAATGCCGATCGCTGCCATTCCGGCTTTGGTCAACGGCATGGGCATTCCGACCAACGCCTACAAGGCGGATATTGCCTTCAAGGGAAGCTCGGTCTATTACGGCTTTCAATTGAATGCTGCCTACAAGGTCACCGACATGATCTCCGTATCGCTGGGCGGCCGCTACATTTACGCGGTCAACACCTACGAAGGAGCCATTAAGGGCATTCAGATCAATCCCACTTTTCCGGTGCTGGGTTTGAACGGCTCTTTCATCCCCGCTACTCAGTTCTTCCAGGCCCTTTCTCAAGTCAACCCGGCTGCGGGCGCTTATGTCGCCAAAGTATCGGACCAAGCTGTGGATGCCGAGCAGACCGCTTCGGGCATCACGCCTATCATCGGTATCCATCTCAAGCCGGTGAAAAACCTTTCCGTCGGTATTAAGTACGAAGCCAATACTTCCCTCGAGTTCACGAATGCGACCAAGAAGGACGATTCGGGCCTTTTCCCCGACGGCGCCAAGTTTAAGAATGATATTCCCGCCATCTTTGCCTTCGGAGCACAGTATGCCTTTCTGCCCAAGCTGCGCGCCGCGCTGTCGGTGAACTATTACTTTGACAAGAACGCCGACTGGGGAGGCCGTGAAGAGCTGGTGGACAGCAATATGTACGAAACCGCATTGGGAGCCGAATATGATCTGACGGAGAACCTGCTGGTCAGCATCGGCTACAACAGGGGCACCGCCGGCGTCAGCGAGGCTTACCAGACGGACATGAGCCATCAGTTGAGCAGCAACACCGTCGGTCTTGGGCTGCGCTACAAGTTGGCCAAAGTCTGGGCGATTGATCTCGGCGCCGCCTACACCAAGTACGTGGAAAGCACGCGCAAAGGCACGTCCTCGAACATCCCCTATGTGGAAACCTACAACCGCACCAATATAGCCGTGGCCGTCGGTTTGGGCTATCATTTCTGATCCTGCGAAAAATTGAAAAAGCCGCCCCGAGAGTTTCGGGGCGGCTTTTTTTGTAGGAGGTCAAGAAAACCGGCTTTTCTTGCGCTCAAAGGTTTTTGTGTTTTTCCAAACCCCCTCCGACAGACCGGGTCATGAGCGCCTCAAAGCAAAAAGCCCCGCTGAGGCGGGGCTTTTTTTCTCAGGCCTGGCCGACCACCGGGATTTGCGGTTTGACCACCATCTCGTACTTTTTGGCAAAGTCCAGTTCTTCCGGCTTGGGGCCGACACGAAGATCGCTGTTCATCACTTGTTCCCAAGTAACTTCTTTGCCGGTATAGGCCGAAATGCGGCCCATGATCGCAATCATAGTCGAAACGGCGGTGTTTTCCGCCTCGACGATCTGATTGCCGGTGCGAATGGCCCAAATCAAATCGACGTGTTCCTGCACATAGGGGCTGATCGGCTCGGCGGGCAGTTTGTCGGCTTTTACGGCATCGGCGTAAGTCCAAACCGTTTTGCCGTTGCGGTCGACGATGTAGGTTTCCTTCGGCGAGTTGCTGCTGGATGAGTTGGAAAAGCCCTTGGTGCCGCTAAAGTACTCCGAAACGCTGTTGGTGCAGCCGTTAATCTGTCGGCAGGTGCTGTGCATGTGGCGTCCGTCGTCGAAGGTATAGTCGACGCTGAAATTGTCGAACTGGTCGCCGGTTACGCGCCGCTGACGGCTGCCGAATCCCAGCGCTTTGACCGGATGTTTGCCGAAGAACCAGTAGGCCACATCGATGTTGTGGACGTGCTGTTCGACGATGTGGTCGCCCGAGAGCCAGGTCCAGTTTACCCAGTCGCGGAGCATCCATTCCAGGTCGCTCCAGCCTTTTTCGCGGGTGCGGTACCAGAGCTGCCCTCCGTTCCAATAGATGTTGGCGGAAATGATGTCGCCGATGGCGCCCGCCTGCAGCTTTTTATAGAGCGCCGCATAATGATGCTGATGACGGCGCTGAGTGCCGGTTATAACGGAAAGGCCGAGGCTTTGGGCCTTTTTGGACGAAGCCATGATGGAGCGGGCGCCGACCGGATCGACGGCCACCGGCTTTTCCATGAACACGTGTTTACGGGCGTCGACGGCAGCCTCGAAATGGTAGGGGCGGAAGTAGGGCGGCGTCGCCAGGATGACATAGTTGATCTCTTTGATCGCCAGCAGCTTGCGGAAAGCGTCGAGTCCGACGAAGCAGTACTCGTCCGGAACGTCGATGTTTTTTTCCTTTTTCAGCCGCGCCTTCAAAGAGGTGACCCGATCCTGAAAAACATCGGCCAGCGCCACGACTTTGAGATTGTTGCCCGCTTCGAGGAAATCCATGACGGCGCCGGAGCCGCGGCCGCCGCAGCCTATAACGCCGGCACGAATTTCCGCACCGTCCGGCGCCTTGGGCAGCAGCGTCGTCAGCTTGTAGTCGACAGTTTTTCCTTTGCAGTTAACGGCCATAGCCAACACACCGGTTGCCGCCATGGCACCGATAAATTGCCGACGGTTGAAAGGTACGCTTGCTTCACTCATGATCGCTCTCCTTGTTTAATGCCAACGGCTTATTTTGAGGGATTGTATTCGCACACCACACGGAAGCCGACGTCTTTGACGTCCGAGTACCACCAGCGGCTTTTAGGCTGCTGCGGGTCCGTCATCCACCAGGCGGTGCTGTTGGTGCGGTCGCGCGCCGCGCAGCGCAGATCGGCGGCGTCGCTGAGGAATGAGCCGCCGCGCACGACGTGCTCTTCACCGCTCTCCGGCCCCGTCGGATTGACGACGCGCCCGCCGTAGCGCTCGTAAGTGTCCTCGGCGTACCAGTCCGCACAGAACTCGCGCACGTTGCCGAGCATGTTCAGCAGACCGAAAGGATTCGGCTTGACGAAGGTGGGTTCCTGCGTTTTGTTTCCGCTGTTCAGGGCATAGACGGCATAGGAAGCGATGCCCGCAGTATCGGCTCGGAAAAAGACTTTGAGCGGGCCGCGAGAGGAAAACGATTTGGGATTTCCGGGGAAGAAATAGGGCGTTTGTGTGCCGCCGCGCGCCGCATATTCCCATTCCGCCTCGGTCGGAAGACGATATTTCTTGCCGGTCACCTGCGAAAGCCAGCGGCAATAGACCTCGGCCGCGTGGTGCGTCATGGTGATGGCCGGTCTGGAACCGCGGCCCCAATTCTGATCCGGCGGCTGATAGGGCGGCGTAGGGCCGGTCAAGGCATCGATGCCCTCGGCTTCTTTCATCGCCTGAGTGTCGGAGCGACCCTCGGTCGCCGTGGCGGCGTAAAAGGCCTCGTACTCGTCCCACGTCACTTCGGTTTTCCCCATCCAAAACGGACTGATCTCTACTTCCACCTGAGGCCCTTCGTCGTCACGGCGGAAGGGTTCGTTTTTCGGACTGCCCATCGTGAACACGCCGCCGGGTATTGCCGCCATTTCAAAGCTGACGCCGGTGCCGGGTATGTACTCGGTAAAGTCAACGAATTCGGTAACCTTTGCCGGCGCCTTAAAAATGACCGCGGCGGTCTTGGTCTCGGCACGGTAGCTTTCGGGCTTTTGCTCCTCATGCGAGTAATGACCCACGCGAAGATGACAGTTGAGGCAGTTCAGCTCGCCCTGCTTCTGCGTGTAATAGAGGTGCGCGTCCTGGCCTTTAGAGGAGAGACCGATGGGGAAGAGGTTCTGATGACACGAACGGCAGGACGCTTCGTAGGTATGGCGTTTGGCCGCTTCCAAGGTGGATTTGGCTTCCCAGTCGATCTTTTCGGTGTCTTTGAACAGCATTCCGTAAAGATCCCTGCTGCCGGTAACGGCTTTTTGCGTGTAATAGGCTAACGTGTTTTTGGGGGGAAGATGGCAGTCGACACAGTGAACCGTTATGCCGTAACGGTTGTCGACGTGGGGGGACAGCTTCCAGCTTTGTGTTGCCTGCGGATGAACATGACAGGACGCGCAAAAATCATCCGTCGAGGTCAGGCGTACGGCGTATCCGGCTGCAAACATAAAGAGAGCGCAAACAACGACGCCGATAAGGAAGGAGAGGTGAGATTTGGAGTTTTTTTTCTTTCCGGCCATGAACGTTAAATCCTGTGTTGTGCAGAATTGTAAGGATCTGTTGCCGAGAAATGAAGATGAAAGAATCTAATGGGAACAACGTTGAGCGAATATATGAACAATGAGAAAGTGATGCAAGGCAAAAGGGAGTAAAACAGGTAAAGCGGCCGCGGCGGTATGTAAAGAAGTGTCGCCGTTAAGGGATTGGTACCTTTGGCGGTAACGGAGCGAAACGGCGGCATTACTCACTTTGTCGGGAACTCGGAGACGAGCGGATCATATAAGAAAGTGACGTCAGCAGGCAGGTGCGGTGACGTCTTTTCATGACTCCCTCCTCGAAAGGCGCGCGGTTTGTCCGTGCGCCTTTTTTTTTATGAAAAGCGGGGAATGAAAGCGGTTAGGCGGCGGCGTAAATGGCTTCTCTTGCGATGGGAAAAGTGATTTCACCGATGGAGATGTAGCTGTGTTTGGTAGAGCGGCAACTGCCCGGGCACCGGTAGGCGGCAACGACGGCTTCCACTTGCTGCTCGGTGTCCAAATCCATGTGCTCCACGTGGCCGCACTCTTCGCATGTAATAATCAACTTTATGTTTTTCATCCTCAACGTGCTCCTTTTATTGACCCAACGTGCCGCCGGCACGTCGTTGAACATTTGCTCTTTCGAGGCGCCTTATTGTACGCACATTAACGTTATTCTGCGAAAGGATTTTACAATTTCACAATACAAGGATAGGCCGTTGTTTTTGTCTCATAAAAGTCTTTAATTGGAATCGGTCGGAAGTTTGGAGGAACTGCAGCGTGCGTCATTGGTCCGTAGAACAATGGGAAGAGCGGTTGGATCGGGTGATGCGGGAACTCGATGAAGAACTGGAAACCGCTTACGAAGGACGTTTTTCGCTTCACCCGGCAAGGCCGAAGCGCGGTACTACCGCCCATCCCGCACACGACGGCCTTTTCGGCATTCTCGCTTCATTCACGCTCGGCCTGGGTTCCGAGAAGGGGAAGGGATACGTCGTTGACATCAAAATGAAAACCCTGGACCCCGTTCCCCAAGAGACCGTCGATGCCGTTGAAGACGCCGCGTTACAGTTTATCCGGCGACGTCTTCGCCGAGCTTTTCCCGATGCCGACCTGCAGGTGGAAAAAGACGGGCCCGTCATCAAGATATACGGGGATCTGAGCCTGGGGAAAGCATGAGGCGAACCGCCGAAAAATAGCCGTTCGCCTCTTTGCCTATTTTATTTTTGTCGGTTGTGCGGAGCGGCCGTAAAATTCGCGCATGAGCTCGAGGGGACGATCGTCTTTCTTCAGCTTGCGCAGCAGCTCCGCCAGTTGTTTTGCTTCGGTGTTCAGCAGCAGTTCGCCGATGCGCGGATCGGCATGACTTCCGTCGCCGGCATAATGGTTGGGGTACTTGGCATACCACCAAATGCCGGTGTAGGCATGATCGAGACCTTTCAGGCGGTCGAGATCGGCGCCGGATTCTTGAGCGGCGTACTCGGTATGTACCAAATCGGGGCGGTGCGACAGCAGCACCGACGTTTCCTCCTCATCGGCGTGGCCGCCCGTCGTTGTTTTTCGAAGCCGCCGCACTTGTTTCATGACTTCGGGGTCGTCTTCCGGCTGAAACAGCAGCACGACATAGTTGCGCGGCGATTGCAGCTGAGCCTGGCAAAAGTAGGGGAGAAAAAAACTGTTGCCCCCGTGGCCGTTCACCAGAACGATTTTGGTAAAGCCGTTGCGGGCCAGCTCGTCGCAGGTCTCCTGCAGCAGCGACCACACGAGCTGCGGGCTGTAGGCGATGGTTCCGGGCTGATGTTTGGCTTCATATATTTGGCCGAAATAATAGGGCGGAAAAACGACGGCGTACTCCTCTTCGGTTGCCTTCAGGGCCACTTGCCTGGCGTCGAGCAGATCGGTCCCCAAAGGCAAATGCGGGCCGTGTTTTTCCAATATGCCCAGCGGAATGACGCAAATGTTGCCGGACTTTTCCAAGGCCTGGAGCAGTTGCGGAGCCGTCAGTTCCTCGTACTGACGCGGCAGATCGGCGGCGGCAAGAGCGAACGCCGTCGACAACAAGAAAACAAAAAGCGGTTTGTTCATTGAACGCCTCCTTCGCTTGATCTCCCGGCGGCATGATGTCGCTCGAAAGCTTCGAGGCCCAGCCACCGCACGGCATTGTCGTGATAGATTTTCTTCAGCACCGATGTCGGCAACGCCAGCCCGCGGAAGGGCCGGCGGACGATCGGCGAGGTCATCATGCCGGCTTCAGTGAACCAGCGCCAATCGCTGCGCCATGTATTCAAATGATGCTCAAAGTTGCCCGTGTGGTCATAAGCCGACAGGTCGGTGCTGTAGAGCAAACGATCCTGATATTGGATGAAAAAGGCGCGCACTTTGTCCCGATCCTGAGCCTGAAAGTGACAGATGCGTGCCGCCATATCGACCGCCATGTTGGGGAAGCGGTCGAGGCGCGCTGCAAGCTCGTCGACGCTCCACTCCAAGCTGCCGAGATGCGCGCCGATAAAGCGCAGATCGGGGTTCTTGGCCAACAGGCTGTCGCGCGCGGCAATGTGCTGTTCATAAGAAGGATAATCGGGATGAAGATACATATGGTACTGAGGGTGTTCTGAAAAATAGCTGCTGTCATTGCGCACGGTCATCTCCTCGAGGGGAAGCCAGCAGTTACGCGGCTCTCCCAAATGGCCGACGACCGGCTTGCCCTGTTGGGCGATGAATCGGAAGACAGGGTCGAATCGGGGATGATCGATCATGATAAAGCGGCCCTCGGCGTCGCGGAAGATCATGCCGATGTCCTTCCAAACCTTGACGGCAACGGCGCCGTCGGCAAAACCCCGCTGCAGTTGTTCGATCGTTCGCAACGGCCAATCCTCCCGATCCCATTCCTCCATGGAAAACGAGGTGCTGTAATAGACGGTTTGGGGAAAACGGCGATGTTGCGACCGTGCAAATGCCGCCTGCCGTTCGATATCCTGACGACTGCTCGATCCTGTAACCAGGGTCACCAAACGAAAGCCGTGCTGTTGGGCCAGCGCGGCGAAGGTCGGGTTTTCGGTTTCGATATGAACGTGGGCATCGATTTTCGGAAAAGTGTCGAAGGAAGGGCGGGAGGCGCAGGCGAGCAGCAGCGCCGCAATTGAAGCAAGGCGTTTCATGTCACCAATTTCTTTTTTGAGTGAAAACGTCTTTTATGGGGCTCCTTTAAGGAGGCGCCCTTTTTGAACGGTTTAATATAATCTTGTACGGAAGGAGATGCAATGAGAAATTAGCAGCGGCCGGTTAACAGGAATCGGTTGTGATTCAGCGGGAAAATTCGTACTTTTGTTCGAATAAGGCTGCTGCGTAAAGCCCCAAAACGTCGTCCGAAAAGATCGGTGTCTTGGGGTTTTCACTATCTTTTAAACCTAAAAAAGCCATATGGAGAAGAAAAAGATCAAAGCGCAATTGGAGCTGGAGGACGGCTCCGTGTTCCAAGGATGGTCTTTCGGGGCGCAACGTACGGCGGCGGGCGAAGTGGTCTTTAACACCGGCATGGTCGGCTACCCCGAAAGCTTGACCGACCCTTCCTATTTCGGCCAAATTTTGGTGCTCACCTACCCTTTGATCGGCAATTACGGCGTTCCGCCTTCGCGCATTGTCGACGGTTTGGAAGAGTTCTTTGAATCGGACGGCATCAAAATCAGCGGACTGGTCGTTTCGGAGTACTCGGAGGAGTACAGCCACTGGAACGCCGTTAAAAGTCTGGGCGAGTGGTTGACGGAGCAAAACGTGCCGGGCATTTACGGCGTGGACACGCGCATGCTGACTAAGCGGTTGCGCGAGGAGGGAACCATGCTCGGCCGCATCACCTTTTTCAACGAGCGGTTGCCGTTCTACGACCCCAACAAGATCAATCTGGTTGAAAAAGTGAGCTGCCGCGAGCCGATCGAATACGGCCGAGGAGACAAGACGGTGGTTCTGGTGGACTGCGGCGCCAAGGACAACATCGTCCGCTCGCTGGTGCAGCGGGGGCTGCGCGTGCGCCGCGTGCCGTGGAACTATGACTTTACCAACGAGCCGTTCGACGGCGTGATGATCTCCAACGGCCCCGGCGATCCGAAGATGTGCCGCGAGACCGTTCAGATCATCCGAAAAGCCATGACGCTCGAAAAACCGATTTTCGGCATCTGCATGGGGAACCAAATACTGGCGCTGGCCGCAGGCGGCGATACCTACAAGCTCAAGTTCGGTCATCGCAGCCAAAATCAGCCGTGCATGGAAGTGGGGAGCCGAAGGTGCTACATCACTTCGCAGAATCACGGTTTCGCCGTGGACGGCCGTACGCTGCCGGAGGGGTGGGAGCCGTGGTTCGTCAACGTCAACGACGGCACCAATGAAGGCATTCGCCACCGCACCCTGCCGTTCCGCAGCGTCCAGTTCCATCCAGAAGCCGCCCCGGGCCCGGTCGACACCGGCGTTTTGTTCGACGAATTCAAAAGGATGATGCCATGAACGAACTGCCCCGCAAAGTGATTATTCTCGGCAGCTCCGCTCTAAAGATCGGCGAAGCAGGCGAATTCGACTATTCCGGCAGCCAGGCCATCAAGGCGTTGAAGGAAGAAGGCATTTACGTCGTGCTCGTCAATCCGAACATAGCCACCATTCAGACCTCGGAGCATCTGGCCGATCAGGTCTATTTTCTGCCCGTTACGCCCTATTTTGTCGAAAAAGTTATTGAAAAGGAGCGGCCGGACGGCATTCTGCTCGGTTTCGGCGGCCAAACGGCGCTTAACTGCGGGCTGGAGCTGGATCGAAGCGGCGTTTTGTTGCGCTACGGCGTTCAGGTGCTGGGCACGCCGGTGGAGGCGATCCGCAACACCGAAGACCGCGAGCTGTTCGTGGCCAAGTTGCGCGAGATCGACGTTCTTACGCCGCGCAGTTACGCTGTGACCAATCTGCCGGATGCCCTGGAGAAAGCCGAGGAAATCGGTTATCCTGTCATGGTGCGCATCGCCTTTGCCCTCGGCGGACTGGGTTCCGGTGTCTGCCGAACCCCCGATGAGCTGCGTGAGCTGGCGCAGAAGGCTTTGGCCTACACGCCGCAAATTTTGGTGGAAGAATACCTTCACGGCTGGAAAGAGATCGAATACGAGATCGTTCGCGACCGCTACGACAATTGCCTTACGGTGTGCAACATGGAGAACTTTGACCCCATGGGCATTCACACCGGCGAGAGCATCGTGGTTGCGCCCAGCCAAACACTGTCCAACCGAGAATATCACAAGCTGCGCGAAATCGCCATCCGTACGGTGCGCCATCTGGGGATCGTCGGCGAGTGCAACATCCAATACGCGCTCGACCCCAAGTCCGAGGACTATCGCGTCATCGAGATCAACGCGCGGTTGTCGCGCAGCTCTGCGCTGGCCTCCAAGGCGACCGGTTACCCATTGGCGCATGTGGCGGCGAAGCTGTCGCTCGGCTACAGTCTCGTCGATATTCCGAACTCCATCACGCGCGTGACCAAAGCGGGTTTTGAGCCGGCGCTGGACTATGTGGTGGTTAAGATTCCGCGTTGGGACTTGAAAAAGTTCAAGCAGGTGTCGAAGCGGATCGGATCCGGCATGAAGTCGGTCGGTGAGGTAATGGCCGTCGGCCGCAAGTTCGAGGAGGCGCTGCAGAAGGGGCTGCGCATGCTGGAGATCGGCGCTGACGGGCTGGTGCTCAACCGCATCGGCTTTTTCTCCTCCGAGGAAGAACTGCGCCGCGAGCTGGCCGAACCGACTGATCAACGGGTTTTTGCCGTGCCGGCGGCCATTAAAGCGGGCATTTCCATCGACGAGATCAATCATCTCTCGAACATCGACAAATGGTTTCTCTACAAGATTCAGAATATCGTCGACATCGAAAGGCGGCTGCTGGCGGTTGGCGAGCAGCGCTGTCCTCGCGACCTGCTCGAAGAGGCCAAGCAGCACGGCTTTTCCGACGTTCAAATCGGGCGAGCGCTCGGCATCAGCGACCTTGAGGTGCGCGAGTTGCGCAAAGCCTACGGCCTGACGCCGCGGGTGAAGCAGATCGACACCCTGGCCGCCGAGTATCCGGCGCAAACCAATTACCTTTATCTCACCTACAACGGCTCCGAAGACGACGTCACCTTCTTATCGCGCAACGCGGTCATGGTGCTGGGCGGCGGCGCCTACCGCATCGGAAGCTCCGTCGAGTTCGATTGGTGCTGCGTCAACTCGGTCAAAACCCTCGAAGAACTGAACTACCAGACCATTATGGTCAATTACAACCCGGAGACCGTCAGCACCGATTATGACGAGTGCGACAAGCTCTATTTCGATGAGCTGAGCTTCGAAACGGTCATGGATATCTATGAGAAAGAGCATCCGATCGGCATCATTGTGTCCATGGGCGGACAAATTCCCAACAACTTGGCGCTCAAACTCGACCGAAACGGCGTGAAGCTTTTGGGAACTTCGGCGCACAGCATCGACAGCGCCGAAGACCGGCACAAATTCTCCAAGCTGCTCGACGAGCTGGGCATCGATCAGCCGCAGTGGAAGGAGCTGACCTCGGTGGAGGATGCCGTCAAATTCGCGCAAGAGGTGGGTTATCCCGTGCTGGTGCGGCCTTCTTATGTTCTCAGCGGAGCCGCCATGAGCGTGGCCACTCACGACGACGAGCTTAAAAAATTCCTCATGAAGGCAGCGGACGTTTCCGCCGATCATCCGGTGGTGATCAGCAAATTCATCGAAAACGCCAAAGAGATCGAGATCGACGCCGTGGCACAGGAGGGCGAGTTGTTGGTTTATGCCGTCAGCGAACACGTCGAGAACGCCGGCGTGCATTCGGGCGATGCGACGCTGGTGCTGCCGCCGCAGCGCACTTACCTCGAAACCACGCGTCGTGTGAAAAAGATTGCCCGCAGAATCGCCGAAGCGCTCAAGATCAACGGCCCCTTCAACATCCAGTTCGTCGCCCGCGACAACGAAGTGAAGGTGATCGAATGCAATCTTCGGGCGTCGCGCAGCTTTCCCTTTGTCTCCAAGATTTTCAAAGTGAACTTTATCGACATCGCCACCAGAGTCATCATGGGCCATCACGTGCCCAAAATCGACCGTTCGGCCTTCGACCTTGAATACGTGGGCGTAAAGGCGCCGCAGTTCTCCTTCACCCGCCTTGTGGGCGCCGATCCCACGCTGGGGGTCGAAATGGCCTCCACCGGCGAAGTCGGCTGTCTGGGCGACGATTTCGAGGAGGCTTTTCTCAAAGCCCTGCTCTCGGTCGGCTACAAGCTGCCGGTGAAGAACATCCTGCTGTCCACCGGCCCGATCGAGTCGAAAGCGGAGTTTCTTGCCGCCACGCGCCTGATGGAAAAGATGGGGATGAATTTCTACGCGACCGGCGGAACGGCCCGCTTTATGGAAGCCAACGGCATCAAGGTCACGCATCTTCACTGGCCGCTTTCCGGTCAGAAACCCAACGTGCTCGACTATTTGGAAAACGGTAAGATCGACTTGGTGATCAATATTCCTAAAAATTATCAGGAAGAAGAGCTGACCAACGACTATATCATACGCCGTCGGGCGGTCGATTTTGCCGTCCCCCTGCTCACCAATCTGCAGTTGGCGCGCCGGTTCGTGGAGGCCATTTCGAAAAAGTCGCTCAAAGACCTGCAGATCAAGAGTTGGGCCGAACATGCCTGAGGAGCATCATCGGGGCTTTTTGGCGAGCGGAGGTTAGAGGTGTTCAAGCCCAAAGCGGAAGGCCGTCGCGGTTTACGGCAGGCAGTGGCCGAGTACCGCTTGGTGTTGCGTCGATTGGCGGCGGCCGTCCTGATGCTTTGGTTGATAACGGTTGCCGGAACGATCGGTTACCGGCAGCTGATGCACTGGTCGCTGCTCGACTCGCTCTACATGACCGTCATCACCATCGGCACGGTCGGCTTTCGCGAAGTGGCGCCGCTTTCGGCGGAAGCGAAGGTCTTTACGATCATGCTGATTTTCGGGGGGTTGGCGGTCGGCGGATATGCCATCGGCAACATTGCCGCATTTTTTGCCGAAGGGCAGTTGAAATACCTCTTGAAGGGCGGACGCATGGCTTGGGAAATCACCAATCTGAAGAATCATGTCATCGTATGCGGGTACGGCAAGATCGGCCGCGAAGTGTGCGCCTCATTGGCCGCCGCCGACGTGCCTTTTATCGTCATCGACATCGATGAGAACAAGATCGACGAGGCGATCGAACTCGGATACCTCGCGGTCATCGGCAATGCTTCGGATGACGAAGTGCTGCTCAAGGTGGGAATCCAGCATGCCCGCGCTCTGGTCTCGGCGGTCACAGACGACACGGAGAACGTCTATCTCGTGCTCACGGCGCGTTCGCTGAACGACAAGCTTTTCATTATTGCCCGCGCTGCCGATGACGCGGCATGCAAAAAGCTCAAGCGCGTCGGCGCCGATCAGGTGGTTTCTCCCTATGAAATCGGCGGACGACGCATGGCCACCTATCTTCTCAAAGCTGATGTCGTCGATTTCGTCGATGCGTTTATGAACACCGGAGGCACCGAGGTGATGGCCGAGCGTGTTGCTGTTTCCGCGGCGAGCAGCATTGTCGGCAAAAGTCTGCGGGAGTCCAATATCCGCAACACGACCGGCGGCGCCATGATCATCGGTATTGAAGAAAACGGCAAGCTCGAAATCAACCCCTCTGCCGATACATTGCTGCAAAGCGGCCAGGTGCTGCTGGCTCTCGGCACCCGCGAACAACTCGAGGCGCTGCGAAAAGCGATCAATCCATGAGACGCCTTTATTTCGCTTCGGCGCTTGCTTGCCTGGCGGCAGCTTTCGCGTCCAAATACTACCAAGGACCGGGCAACGCTTTTTCGGAAGCCTACCTGGGCGATTTCTTTGTCGTCGGCGTGTTCTATTTCCTTGTCGGAGCCGCGGCTCACAGCATGAGGCCGTTCGCCAAAGCCGCGGCCATAGCGCTTTTTGCCGCGGCGGTCGAACTCTTCCAGGCATCCGGCATTCCGGCGTCGTGGAACCTGCCGCGTCCCTTCACCTTTTTGCTGGGGACAAGCTTTGATCCCCTCGATTTTCTTTTCTATGCGCTCGGCTTGACGGCGGCCGTCGCGGCGGACGTCTATTTTCTTCGGTAGAAGATGAAGACCATTGATGATCCGATTTTAATTCTCGCTCATCGTGGCGCTTCGGACGAAGCGCCGGAAAACACCCTTGCGGCTTTTCGTCGCGCGCTCGAACTCGGCGCCGACGGTTTCGAGCTGGACGTGCAGTTAAGCGCCGACGGACGGTTGGTGGTCATACACGATGGCCTGCTGTCTCGAACGACGGACGGCCGAGGCCGCGTGGAGCGACACACCTGGGAGCAGCTCCGTCGGCTCGATGCGGGCGCCTGGTTCTCGCCTCTTTTTCGAGGCGAACGCATTCCGCTTCTCGAAGAGGTGCTCGACCTTGCCGCCGGAAAAGCGCTCGTGGACATCGAGATCAAGAAGAGCCGCAGAGCCGAAGAAGCGGCGCGAGCCGTCGTCGAATGCACGGCGGCGTGGGAATGCAGACATTTCATCGTGACGTCCTTTGATCCGGAGGCGATCGCCCGAGTCAAAGCGCTGCGGCCGGAAACGGCGACAGGCCTGCTGCTGGAACGCAATCGACGCACACTGATCGGCGACTGGGACTTTGTTGTTGCCCATCACAGGCTGATCGACGAGCGCTTTGTACGGCGAATTCAGGAAAGCGGCAAAAAGATCATGGCCTGGACGGTGGATGATGAGGCGGAGCAGAAAAGATTGGCGGCGCTGGGTGTGGGGCGACTCATCACCAATCGACCCAAAATGATGTTGAACCTCAATCGGCCGAAAAACAGCTTGACTAATTAGCCGGAAATCAATATATTTTGACGCTTTGTGGGGCAGGGCTCACGAAGGAGACGGTGGGCGTAGCTCAGCTGGTTAGAGCTCCAGGTTGTGGCCCTGGAGGTCGCGGGTTCGAATCCCGTCGCTCACCCACAGACTATAGGTCCCGTTCGTCTAGTGGTTAGGACTCAGGATTTTCATTCCTGCAACAGGGGTTCGACTCCCCTACGGGATACCAAGCCGGTATGTCGGGAGACCTACCGGCTTTTTTTTTTTCGATACCGATCTGACAGTTGAAGAGTGTTCACAATCAGGTTGTTTCTGAAAAACGAGTTTCGTAAATTGTCTTCCGCATGAAAGAGGCTGAGGTGACTTTAAGCGTCATTATAGTCAACTATAATGTTCGCGAATTTTTAGAGCAGGCTCTGCTGTCGCTGCAGAAGGCGTTGCGCTCGATCGATCATGAGATTTGGGTGGTCGACAACGCTTCCACCGACGGCACGGTTGCCTTTGTTTCACGAAAATTCCCTCAAGTACACCTCATTGCCAATCAGGAGAACGTCGGTTTTGCCCGGGCCAACAATCAGGCGTTGGCGCGGGCGCGCGGCCGATACATTTGCCTTATCAATCCGGACACGATTGTGCAGGAAGACACCTTCACCGTGCTGCTCCAATACCTCGACGCTCATCCGGACGTGGGCATGGCGGGGGTGAAAATCCTCAATGCCGACGGCTCGCTTCAGCTTGCCTGCCGGCGAAGTTTTCCGACGCCGTGGGTGGCCTTTACAAAGATCGTCGGCCTTTCAGCCCTATTCCCCCAAAGCCGCCTTTTCGGACGTTACAACCTCACCTTCCTCGATCCCGATGCCGTTGCCGAAGTCGAAGCGATTTCCGGATCGTTCATGCTGGTTCGAAAAGAGGTCGTCGACCGAGTGGGCGGGTTGGACGAAGACTTTTTCATGTACGGTGAGGACCTGGACTGGTGCTTCCGAATCCGCAGTGCAGGGTACCGGATCATGTATGTGCCGCTCACACAGATCATTCATTTCAAAGGGGAAAGCTCGAAAAGGAGTCCGCTGCAGCAGCGCCGACTCTTTTATGAAGCCATGCGGCTTTTTGTGCGAAAGCATTTCAAAAAGGGCACCGGGCTGTTGCCCTCCTGGGCGTTGGTTGCGGCCGTCTATGTGAGTGCGGGGGTTTCTCTCGCCGCCGCGCTGCTGCGACGATTCGCCTGGCCGCTCTTCGACCTGCTGTTGATGACCCTTTCCTTCGCCTGCGCCGTTTACCTGCGTTTCGGAGAGCTCTTTCCGTGGCGCCCTTTCCTCCCCGTTCATATTGTGTACAGCAGCGTATGGTTGATCACCCTCGCCGCGCACGGATGTTACACCAAACACCATTTGTCGGGCGCAAAAGCCGCATCGGGCGTTTCGGCCGGATGGCTGGTCAACAGCTCGCTGACCTTTTTCTTCAAGCAGTACGCTTTTTCACGAGCGGTAATTTTGGCCGCCGGCGGAATCAACTTATTGGTTCTGCCCGCTTGGAGACTATTGTTGAAAACGGCGGTCAGGCGTCACTTTGCCGTTTTCTCCCGTCTCTTCGGCAAATATCTGCTGCACCGGCGCACCTTGATCGTCGGCGACGCAAAGGCAGGCGAAAAAATCATCAATCGTCTGCGTCCGCGTGTCGATGGACGGTATGACGTGGCGGGCATCGTGCTGCCGCACAACGGCGATGCTCCGGAAACGGTTGCCGGAGTGCCGGTGGTCGGCTTTCTCGACGCTCTGCCTTCGGTCATCCGACGAGAAAGGGTGCAGGAGGTCATCTTTGCCACCGAAAACCTTCCCTACGAAAAAATCCTCGGCGCCATGGCCGATTCGCTCGGTTCGCAGATCAGCTTTAAAATGGTGCCCGATCATCTGGACGTCGTCATCGGCAAAGCCACAATCGACTATTTGGACGACATTCCGTTCGTAGACCTCGACTACCGCCTGCACCAAAAGCTGTTTAGAACCGTCAAGCGGCTCTTCGACGTTTCTTTGGCCGCGACGTTGTTGCTTGCGGGTACGCCCGTTTACCTCTGGTGGAAATTTGTGCGGCGCATTCCCTTCCAAACTGTGCCGCTTCACACGGATAGGGGAATCGTGCAGGTGAAATTCTTTCAGACCCCTTCTAATCTGAAGATTCTGCCGGCCCTGCCCGCCGTGCTTCGCGGCCGCCTCAGTTTTGTCGGCAGACCGATCGGTGCGGGCGTTGAAGGGGAAGAAGAATACCTTCGTTTGATGCCGGCAGGACTGACCGGCTTGGAACAGATCGACGACGGCCGACTGACGGCGGAGGAGAGACGGCGGCTTGAACTTTACTATTTGAAAAACTATTCTCCGCTTTTGGATCTGCAGATTCTGCTCAAAACGCTGACTATGAGGAAGCGCTGACCATGATGACCCATCGAAAGTACGTACTGGACTTCGAAAAGCCGATCGTGGAAATCGAGCGGCGCATTGCGGAGCTCCGCGAGTACTCCGTCAACGAGGATTTGGAAATACTCAAAGAGATCGAGCGCCTCGAGCTGAAAGCGCAAAAGCTGCGGCGGGCGGTCTTTTCAAGGCTTACCCGTTGGCAGCGGGTCCAACTGGCCCGCCATCCCGAGCGGCCGTACACCCTCGATTATACGGCTCGTATTTTCACGGACTTTATCGAGCTGCACGGCGACCGCGCCTTCGGCGACGATCCGGCCATGGTGGCGGGCATCGCCAAGCTGGACGGCATGCCCGTGGCGATCGTCGGTCAACAGAAGGGTCGGGACACGAAGGAAAAGCTGCGCCGCAACTTCGGCTCGCCGCACCCCGAAGGATATCGAAAGGCGTTGCGCATCATGAAGTTGGCCGCCAGGTTCAATCGGCCGATCATCTCGTTCGTCGATACGCCGGGGGCCTATCCCGGCATCGGCGCTGAGGAGCGCGGCCAGGCCGAGGCGATCGCCCGCAATCTGTTCGAAATGTCGCATCTGCCGGTTCCGATCATCATCGTCATCATCGGCGAGGGCGCCAGCGGCGGCGCCTTGGGCATCGGTGTGGGTGACCGCGTCCTGATGATGGAAAACACCTGGTACTCGGTCATTTCGCCCGAAGGATGCGCCGCCATTCTGTTCCACGACGCCTCTCAGGCCGAGCACGCCGCCGAAGCGATGAAGGTCATCGCCTCGGATTTGGTGGAAATGAAGCTTGTGGACCGCGTGGTCGAAGAGCCGATCGGCGGCGCTCACGTGGATCCGGACGGTGCTGCGGCGATTCTCAAACAGGTGTTGATCGAAGAACTGACGGCCTTGCGCCAAATTCCGTCGGACGAATTGGTGCGCAACCGGATCGAAAAATATGCGAAAATGGGTGTGTGGATCGAAGAATGAGCGACAACATGGAGGATAGATGGTAAACCCTGATTTGATCAAATTGCTGGTTTGTCCTTCCTGTTTAGGAGAACTGCAGTTCGACCCTCAGGAGCAGACCTTTACCTGCATGAATCGGCACTGCAGCGCCTGCGCCATGCCGGTAGACGAAAACGGCCGATGCAGTAACCCGGAGTGCGGCGTCGAAAACACCGCTTTCGTCGGGCTGCGCTACCGCACCGTCGACGATATTCCCATTATGCTCATCGAGGAGGCGGAAAAACTGCCGCTTTCGTAATCAATTAAGAGCAAATAATTTCTTGCTTTCTTGCGGTTTTTCCTCTAAATTTCTACTTAAAAACGAGTTTTCTCGTTAGGCAGAAAAAACTGCTATGTTGAATTCCAAAGTCCTTTTGCTCAATCAGAACTATGAGCCGTTGGGCGTGGTCAGTGCGCGCAAGGCGATCATTCTGATGATTCTGCAAAAGGTCGACATTATCGAAAGCAGGAACCAGTGGGTGCGTTCTCAGTATTTGGCCCTGCAGCTTCCCAGCGTGGTGCGGCTGAAGACTTTTGCCCACATTCCATACAAACGGGTGGAACTCAATCGTGGAAACGTGATGCGGCGCGACGGCTATACCTGCCAATACTGCGGAACCAGAAAGGGCCCGCTGACCATCGACCACGTGATTCCGAAGACGCGCGGCGGAGACGACAGCTGGGAAAACCTGGTGTGCGCCTGCGTGGCCTGCAACAACAAAAAGGGAAACCGTACGCCCGAAGAGGCGGGAATGGTGCTTTACCGCGGACCGAAGCGGCCGAATTATCTCTTTTTCATGCAGTACTTCATAGGCATGAACGAACAGTGCTGGAAACCCTATCTCTATATGAATTGAACGGAAAATCTCCGCTTGCTCAATCATTGCCGGCCGCTGCAAGGCGGCCTTCTTTATGCTCGGCGGCAGCGCCTTCCCCGACGGAAAGAATAATCGATGTCGTATAAGGTCAAACTGGATAGTTTCGAAGGGCCGTTGGACCTTCTGCTCTTTCTCATTAAAAAGAACGAGGTCGACATCTACGACATCCCGATCGCGGAAATTACGCAGCAGTATCTCGAATACATCGAGATCATCCAATTGCTCGACATCGAAGCGGCCGCCGATTTCATCCTGATGGCGGCAACGCTGATGCGCATCAAGGCGCAGATGCTGCTTCCGCGTCCCGAGATCGAGGAGCTTGAGGAGGTCGAAGACCCGCGGCAGGAGCTGGTCTATCGACTGCTTGAATACAAGCGTTTCAAAGATGTGGCGGAAGAATTGGCCGATCGCGAAAGCGAGGCGCGTCGCTGGTTTCCGCGCGGCGCTTTCCGATTCGATCATAACGGCTTCGACGAAGAGGCTCTGGTCGAAGGCGAAGTCACCCTTTTCGATCTGGTGGCGGCGTTCAAACAGCTGGTGGAAAAACGCACCCGCGTTCCGGTTCACCGAATAGAAGAAATCAGCGTCACGCTGGAAGAGCGGATTGCCGCCGTTACGGCTCTTCTCCAAGAGCGCAGCAGGGTTGAATTTGCCGAGTTCTTTGCTCCGGAAGACGAAAAAATCGTCATGGTCGTTACTTTTATTGCGATACTCGAGCTCATTCGCCAACGAAGAATCCGCGCGGTTCAAACAGAGCCGTTCGGCCCATTGTTCATAGAAAGAGTTGATGGATAAGAAAACGCTGAAAGCCGTTTTGGAAGCCCTAATTTTCGCGTCGCAAACCCCCCTTTCGGAAAAGCAGATACTCACGCTGCTTCCGGAAGAGACGGCCGAGACGATTCAGGAAGCGGTGGCGCAGCTTCAACAGGAGTATGCGGAACACGCCTTTACGATCAAAAGAATCGCCGGCGGCTGGCAATTCGCCTCCAAACCGGAATATGCGCCGTGGATCGCCAAACTGCTGGAGGAAAAGGCACGCTCGCGACTTTCGCGCGCGGCTTTGGAGACCTTGGCCATTATTGCCTTTAAGCAGCCGATCAGCCGCGTCGAGGTGTCGGCCATCCGAGGCGTAAACAGCGACGGCGTCATCAAAACGCTGCTCGACGCGCGGCTCATCACCATTTCCGGGCGCGATGAGGGACCCGGCAGGGCGCTTCTGTTTAAAACGACGCCCGAGTTTCTGCGCTATTTCGGCATCAACGACATCTCCGACCTGCCGCGGCCCAAAGAGGTGGAGGAGCTGCTGGCGGCGGGCGAAGGCGGTCAGCTTCTGAAGGAACTGCCGGTCGAAGCAGCCGGCGAAAAAAACAGCGGAATCGCAGGCCCAGGAGGTGCCGAATGAGGCTGAATAGGTATCTCGCTCTCTGCGGCCTTGCTTCTCGAAGGAAGGCCGAGGAATTCATTGCCGCCGGGCGGGTGACGGTGAACGGCCGATGCGTTACCGACTTTGCGGTCAACATCGAAGAAGGCCGCGATCGGGTGATGGTGGACGGTCGAAAAGTGGAGCCTTCGTCTAAAAAGGTGTACGTGCTTCTTAATAAGCCCAAGGGTTACATTACAACCGTTAATGACGAGCTCGGCCGCCGCAGCGTGATGGAGCTGGTGAAGGTAAAGGAACGGATCTTTCCCGTCGGTCGCCTGGACCGCAACAGCGAAGGACTGCTGCTGTTGACCAACGACGGCGAATTGGCTCATCGATTGATGCATCCGAGTTACAAGGTGGCCAAGGTTTATCGTGTACGCCTTTCACAACCCTTTCGACCGGCCGATTTTCCCGTTCTCACCGGCGGCATGGAGCTCGAAGACGGTCCTACGCAGCCTTGTAAAGCCCGCTTTTACTGCGAATTCGCCGATCAGGTGGAAATTCGCCTGAAGGAAGGCCGCACCCATCAAGTCCGCCGAATGTTCGAGCATTTGGGATATGAGGTTTTGGCGCTCAAGCGGGTACAATACGGCCCGCTGACCCTGAAGGGAACGGCGCGCGGCCATTGGCGAATGCTGACGCCGCAGGAGGTGCGGCAATTACGACAAGCCGTGGGCCTGGGCGGCAGGAGGGAAGAACATTGAAGCGCACAAAAGGAATCGTCGTTGCCATCGACGGCCCCGCCGGCGCGGGTAAAAGCACGACCGCCGAACGGACTGCCGCGGCGCTCGGTTATCTTTTTATCGACACCGGCGCCATGTACCGCGCCGTTACGCTGGCCGTGCTCCGCCGATTGGACGGCTTCGAAGCGGAGGCTGTGCGGCGTATTGCCGAAGAGGCCGATATTCAGCTTTTGCAGAAGGAAGGCAGGCGCATCGTGATGCTCAACGGCGAGGACGTGACAGAGGCCGTTCGGACGCCCGAGGTTACGCAGGCCATTGCGCCGATCGCCGCCGACGAGGTCGTCCGCACCATTATGGTGCGGCGGCAGCGCGAGCTCGGCAAGGAGGGCGGCGTCGTGGCGGAAGGGCGCGACATCGGAACCGTTGTTTTTCCCGATGCGGAGCTTAAGGTGTTCATGGTGGCGTCGCTTGACGAACGGGCCAAGCGGCGTGCCGCCGAGCTCGAGGCCAAAGGCATAAAGGTCGATTTTCAGCGTTTGATGGAGGAGATTCGTCGCCGCGACGAGAGCGATGCCTCGCGGGCCCACGGCGCACTGCGCCGGGCGGAAGATGCCCTGGAACTGGACACCACGCAGCTGACGATCGACGAACAGGTCGCCCGCATCGTCCAATGGGCCAAAGAGCGCGGGGCTTGAGCAGCGATGACGATTGTGATCGATGATAACGCCGGACCGTGTCCCGGCGTTCAGCGCGCCCTGCGGTTGTTGGAACGCGAGCTGGGGCGCAGCGGCGGTGCAGTTGCTCTCGGAGAGGTGATTCACAACCCGGCCGAAGTGCAGCGCCTGGAGGGTATCGGGCTGAAAACCGTGCCTCAGGAGCGCATAGAAGAAAAGGGGGCCGCAGAGCTTGGAGGACGTCGCGTCTTCATCCGTGCCCACGGCATTGCCGACGATCTGCGGCGGCGGCTGTTCGACGCCGGGGCGGAAGTGATCGACGGCACCTGCCCCACGGTGCGCAGGCTGCAGGAGACGTTGAGCGGTTTTGCCGAGCGCGGACTTCAGGTGCTGATCGTGGGCAAACCCGGCCATCCTGAAGTAAAAGGGCTGGTGGGCGCCTGCGGCGGCCGAGCCCAGGTCATTGCGGACGAGGCGGACATCGACAAGGTCGATCTTTCGCGTGAGACGGTGCTGGCGGCGCAGACCACGATGTCGCCGCAAAAGCTTGAGCGCATTGCCGAGCTGCTTTCGGCAAAAATGGAACGGCTGACCGTGTTGAACACGCTGTGCCCCCAGGTGACGCGGCGCGAAGAAAATGTGCGAAATTTTGCCGCACGGGTGACTGTTGTGCTGCTCGTCGGCGGCAAAAACAGTTCGAATACCAAAGTGCTTTACCAGACGGCGCTGTCCGTCAATCCGCGCACGTATTGGATCGAAACCGTCGAGGAGCTCGAAGCCGCCTGGTTCTCGGAAAACGACGTTGTCGGCATTACCGGCAGCGCTTCGACGCCGACCTATCAGCTCCGCGAGGTTCGTGACGCCTTGGAAGCACTTTTTGCGAGAGGTTTCTCGAAAACGGAAGTGAAAATTCCCCACTAAGGGGTGCTAATAAATAACAGGAGGATCAAACCCATCATGGATCAACAACTGAACCCTAACCCGCTTCAATCGTCCGAAGAAGGCGGCGAATTCCGTTCGCAGCAGCCGGGCGGCTTTGAGGCGGTAAACGAATCACAAGACGGTTCCGTAAGCACGGCGGCTTCGTTTCAGGACTTTGGCCGTCCTGTCCAAAGCGCGCCTCAAACGACTGAACCGAAGAGCCTCGACGAGCTCAACCGGCTGGAAAGAGAGTACACGCCGGAAGAGTACCAGGCGATGGCCAAGTTCTACGAAGAAACGCTGCTTGACTTTAAGCCGGGGCAGGTGGTGAGGGGCCGCGTGCTGGCCATCGGCGCGATCTAGGTCGCCGTGGACATCGGCTTCAAATCCGAAGGCATTGTTCCGATCGAAGAATTCGACAACATTTCCGATCTCAAGATCGGCGACTCGGTCGAAGTGCTCATCGACGAGATCGAGGATACCGAAGGGTATCTTGTTCTTTCCAAACGCAAAGCCGACTTTATGCGCACTTGGGAGCGCGTCATCCAGTCCTACGAGCGCGGCGACATTCTGCGCGGTCAATGCGTGCGCCGCATCAAGGGCGGCATCGTCGTCGATCTGGGCGGCGTGGACGCCTTTCTGCCCGGTTCGCAGGTCGACGTTCGGCCGGTCCGCGATTTCGATTCCCTCATCGGCCAGATGATGGATTTCAAGATCGTCAAGGTCAACCACCTGCGCAAGAACATCGTGGTCTCGCACCGCGTGCTTGTCGAAGAGGCGATGAAAGGTCAGCGTGAAAAAATCCTCGCCGAACTTCAGCGCGGCCAGGTGCTCGAAGGCATCGTCAAGAACATTACCGATTTCGGCGTTTTCATCGATCTCGGCGGCGTCGACGGCCTTTTGCACATCAACGACCTTTCGTGGGGACGGGTCTCCCATCCTTCGGAAGTGGTTTCTTTGGACGAGAAGATCAAGGTGGTGGTGCTCGATTTCAACGAGGCCAAGGACCGCATCTCTCTCGGCTTGAAGCAGCTGCAGCCGCATCCGTGGGAAGGGGTGGAGGAAAAGTATCCCGTCGGTTCCGTGGTGCGCGGCAAGGTCGTCAGCCTGTCGGATTACGGCGCTTTTGTCGAGTTGGAGCGCGGCGTCGAGGGTCTGATTCACATTTCCGAAATGTCTTGGACTCAGCATATCAAGCACCCGTCGAAGCTTCTTACCGTGGGTGAAATCGTTGAGGCCAAGGTGCTCAACATTCAGAAGGACGAGCGCAAGATTTCGCTGGGCCTCAAACAGCTCGAGCCGGATCCGTGGGATACCCTGTCCGAACGTTACCCCGTCGGTTCGCGCCACACGGGAACCGTGCGCAATTTGACCAACTTTGGCGCCTTTGTGGAGCTGGAGGAGGGCATCGACGGATTGATCCACATCTCGGACTTGTCGTGGACGAAAAAGATTCGTCACCCCGGCGAGGTGCTGAAGAAGGGCGATCAGGTCGAGGTCATCGTGCTCAACGTCGACCGTGAAAACCGGCGCATTTCCTTGGGCTACAAGCAGACCCAGGACAATCCGTGGGATGAGTTCGAGCATCGCTTCAAGCCCGGCACTCAAGTGGAAGGCAAAGTGGTGCGGCTGATCGAAAAAGGCCTGCTGGTCGAGCTGCCGGACGGCGTGGACGGTTTTGTGCCCATGTCTCAGTTGGCCAAGGAGAACATCAGCAAGCCCGCCGACGCCTATCAGATCGATGACGTTCTCAATCTCACCGTCATCGAGTTCAACAAAGAGAGCAAAAAGATCGTGCTCTCGGAAAAACAGGTAGGCAACCTGGAAGAAGCCAAGTCCCGTTCCGAGGCCGAAGTGGCCGAAGCGGAGCAGGAGTTTGCCGTCGAGACGCCGCCGCCGGCAAAAAAGAGCCGCAAGAATGAGGCTCCCAAAGCCGATGAGGCGCCGAAGGACGCACCGGCAGAAACGACCGAATAACGTCACGCCGTAGGGGCCGCCCGTCGGAAGGGACGGCCCCCGGCGATTCGGCTGCGTTTCCGCACGCGGGGAGCTCTTACCCCAAAGGCGGGCGCCGAACCGTCAGCCGTTGGAGCATTGGGAGGAACCATGTGGATCATTAGGTGGATATTGACGCTTTTAGCCGTCGCCTTTTTGATCGGATTTGCCATGCAGAATGCCGATGTCCACGTCCCCATCCGTTTTTATCGCTGGGAAACCATCAACGATCTGCCGCTGTGGTTGGTGATGTACGTTTCTTTTATAGCCGGCATGATCTTTTGGTTCTTTGTTTCACTCTTTCAAATTTTGGGGCTCAAGACGGCTCAACGACGCTATGTGCGGCGCATCCGTTCTTTGGAAAACGAGCTGAAGAGTCTGCGAAACGCCGCCGTCGAAGAGGTCTTGGCGCCGGAATCGATCGATGAAACAAAAGCCGAACCCACGCGGGGGCAAAGCACATGAACGACCACTTTCTTTATTACATCGGCATACTGATTGTCATCGCCGCCGCTCTCTGGATTTTTTTCACCCGCCGACCGAAGCGACGGCCCAGTGTTCAAAACGATTATATCGCCGGCCTTCAGTACCTCATTTGGGGCGACAATGAGCGGGCGCTGCAGAAACTGCGCGACGTCGTCCGCCGCGACACCGATTATATCGACGCCTACATTCTGATCGGCAACATTTTCCGCGAACGGGGCGCCTACGAAAGCGCCGTAAAGGTTCACCGCGATCTGCTGCTGCGCCCCAACCTGGCGGTTGAACAACAAAAAACCATTCTCATGAACCTGGCGCAGGACTATTATAAGAACGGGCAGCTCAAATGGGCTTTGGCCACCTGCGACAAGTTGATCGAACTCGACAAAAAAGACGATTGGCCGAAAGAGTTCAAGCTGACGATTTATGAGGCGATGGGCGACTGGGAGGGCGCGTTCGAAATTCTTCGTCGCCTGCCTCGGATGGATAAAGCAGAACGGATGTCGCGGCTGGCGCTCTACAAAGTCGAACAAGGACTGCAATTGACGGCCTTGAACCGCGAACACGACGCGCGCCTTTGTTTCCGCGAAGCGATCAAATGGGACACTGCCTGTTACCCCGCGCGCCTTGAATTGATCAAAAGCTATTTCCGAGAAAATAGAAACGACGACGCCTTGACCGAACTGCACAGCCTGCTGGCCGTCGTTCCCGAGTTTGCCGACGTCACCCTGAACGCCTTTGAACACCGCATCTTTGAAATCGGCCGGTTCGACGAGATCGAACAACTCTATCGCCAAGTGGTCGGCAACCATCCTCACCTCGTCGAAGCCCAATTGAATCTGGCCGCCCTTTATGAAAAGAAAGGGCAGTTTTCTCAAGCGTTCGACCTGCTGCGCCACGCGCAGACGCACGACCCGGAAAACGAGCGAGTGTGCCTGATGCTGCTTCGCCTTGAACTCAAGATGGAGCAGTATGAAGACGCCGCACGGCGGCTAGACCGTCTCGTGGACGAGGAACTCAAACGTAAAAACCGCTTTCGCTGTACGAACTGCGGCGCCGCGCAGGAAGAGTACTTTTGGCGTTGTCCCGCATGTAAAAGCTGGAACAGTGCCGCGAGGCGTTGACATGCGCCTGCTGCGTTTCCTGCTCCTGGTTCTCTTACCGAGCGCGGTTTCGGCCTTTTACAATGACTCGATTGCCGCGCTCGATTCCTGCTTCCGGCGCCAGGATTATGAGGAGTTGAAAAGGCTTTTGCCCGTGGCCGGACCCTACGACCACCCCTCGATCCTCTTTTTCCGCGGCCTGCTGCATCCGGATGCCGATTCCGCCGCCGCCTATTACCGCCGCCTGATCATCGAGGCGCCCGACTCCCCCTATGTCGAACACGCCCTGCTGCGCACGGCTAAATACTTTTACGTCACCGGCAACTATGGGGACGCCAGGCGCTGGTGCGCGGTGCTCTTTAAGACTTTTCCTCAATCCCCTCTCGGCGACGACGCCCGCTATCTTTTCTGCCGATGTACCGCCGCGCTGGGGAAAACCGATTCGGCGCGCGCACTTTATAAAACCTTCGTTCGGCACGCCGTGAATACGGCTCTCCTCGATCAGGCGGTTCGAGATCTGGAGCGTCTCGACACGGAAGAATCCGCGGATAAAAAGGCCGCCTACTATGTCGTGCAGGCGGCCCTCTTCCGCAATGCTGAAACGGCACGGATGGCGGAAGAAAAGCTTTCCCCTGTCTTTCCGGCCGTCAAGATCGCAGAAAGTTCGGACGGCCGCTATCGTCTGCTGATCGGCCGCTTTCGCTCGCGCGACGAGGCGCAGCGATACGCCGATCTCTACATCAAGCCTTATCTAAAAAGCTTCACTATTGTTGCCGAAAAACAGTGACCGAACGGCAAAACGCACCAAGGAGGAAGGAAATGAAGGTCAACTTCGCCGGCTTTCTGCTGACGGCAGCGGTTTTGTCGGCGGCGCACGCCGCCCCTTTATCGTGCGAAAAGGTCGTCGACTATCGCATCGACGTGCTGCTGGATGAAAAAGCCGGAGTGCTGAACGGCAACGAAACGATCGTGTGGAACAACCCCGGAAGCGCGACGGACGAGCTCTTCCTTCACCTTTATCTCAACGCCTTTCGCAACAATCAGTCGACGTTGATGCGCGAGGCGCTGCAGCGCGCGCCGAAAGCGGGTGCTTTTTCATCCGTGCTGAACGGCGGCTGGGGTTATTGCGAGATCGTTTCGATCAGCGCCGAAAGTCCGGAACTTTTTCCGCGCACCGATCTTCGCCGCGACTTGAGCTTTGTTGCCCCGGACGACGGCAATACCGAGGACCGAACGGCGGCGCGGCTTGCCTTGCCGCGAACGGTGCCCGCCGGCGCAAAGGTGATTCTTTACATCGATTTTGTTTCCAAACTGCCGCACCGCGCCCCGCGAACCGGCCGGCATCAGGATTTCTTTTTTGCGGGCCAATGGTTCCCCAAGATCGCCGTCCGTTCGGGCGACCGCTGGGTGTGTCATCAGTTTCACGCCTCGACCGAATTCTTTTCCGATTACGGCGACTATGAGGTGGCCGTCACCGTGCCGAGCGGTTACGTCGTCGGCGCGACCGGCGTGCAGACTGAGGAACGCCGAACCGAAGCCGGCCGAAAAACGGTCGTCTTTCGCGGCGAATGTGTGCACGATTTCGCATGGACGGCCTGGCCGCGCTTCAGAACGGCGGAGCGGCGATTCGAGTATCCCGAACTGCCCTCGGTCAACATGCGGCTGCTCTATCTGCCGGAGCATGAAAAATATGTCGACCGCTTTTTCGACGGCGCAGCCGCCACGCTCAAGCATTTCGGCCTCTGGTACCTGCCCTATCCTTATCCCCAATTGACCATCGTCGATACCCCGCTCGGCACCAACGTTGCCGGCATGGAATACCCGACGCTGTTCACCACCGGCGTCGATTGGATCGAAGCCTCGGGCGGGCTGGAACCGCTGGGGCTGACGATCCATGAATGCGGCCACCAGTGGTTCTACGGTCTGCTGGGCAGCAACGAGACCGAGCACGCCTGGCTCGACGAAGGGTTTACCGTTTACGCAACCGCCCGCTGCCTGGACGCCGCCTTCGGTCCGGCCCGCTTCTATCGTACCTATCTTGCGCGCAAGAACTTCGGCATCCCATGGACCTTCCCGCAGGTGATCAAAGATCATCGCGACAGCACCTTGGCGCTGCATCGGCAACGAGGCAAACTCGACAAAATGGACAAGCCCTCCTTTCTCTACAGCGAACGCGAGGCTTACCGCAACAACGCTTATGAAAAACCCTCGCTCATGCTGTGGACGCTGGAAGGGCTGCTCGGCGACCCGCTTTTCGGCCGCATCATGGGCGAATATGCGCGCCGCTATCAATTCCGGCACCCCGAGCCGCAGGACTTTATCGACGTGGTCAACGAATTTGCTCCTCAAGATATGAACCCCTTCTTCGACCAGGTGATGCGGGGTTACGGCGTGCTCGACTATGCCGTGGTCAAGATCACCGCCGATCCGATCGCGGCACCTAAAGGATTTTTCGGCGAAGGCGATTCGCTTCGCATGGTCGAAAAAGAGGCGCCCAAGCTGCAGCTCTCGCGCGTGCACCTCGAGCGCCGCGGTACCATTCTACTGCCCGTAGACCTCCTGGTCACATTCGAGGACGGAGAAACCGTGCGCGAGCATTGGGAAGGCGTCGAGACCTACAAGGTCTTTTCCTATGTGCGCCGCATGCCGGTCGAAAAAGCGCAGCTCGATCCCGACTACAAACTCCGCCTCGATGTCGATCCGGCCAATAACGGCCGCTTTCGCAGAGCCGATGCCTTTCCCGCCTTTCGCTGGGGGTTGAAATGGCTTTTGCGCCTGCAGCATTTTCTCGAAACCGCAGCCATTTTTTCATGAGCGGAAAGGAGCCTGATGATGATTCGTATGATTTTGAAGAACGCCTTCGGTCAAGTGATGCGGCTGCGCAGAACAGTATGGGTGATCTATGTCTGCAATCTCACCCTTGCCGCGGCGGCGGCGCTGCCGCTCTTTGTTTTCTTCCATAAGGAACTCGGGCATTTGCCGGCGCGAGCGGAAATGAGCACCGGCTTCAGCTACTCGTGGTGGAGTGCCTTCAATTCCCGCGCCGAAGGATTGGCCGCGACCATCAGCCCCGTCCTCAGCAGCGGTTTCGGAATGCTCTTCGGTAACCTCGAGCTGCTGTTGACCGGCAACTGGACCGGCCTCGGCCTTACTTTTTTCCTGCTCGGCCTCATTTATGTCTTTCTCGCCGCGTTTTTCAACGGCGGCTTTACGGCGCTTGCGACGGAGGACAAGCCTTTTACGCTGCAGCGTTTCTTTTCCCAAAGCGCCCTCTTTTTCCGCCATACGGCCGCCCTGGCGACCACACTGATTCTGCTCCTTTGGGCAATTTACAAGGGACTTTCCCCCCTTGTCTTCTCTTTGATCGACCGAATCACGGCGAACTCGTTTTCTCAGCCTTTCGTGTGGACGATGAACCTGATCGGTTATTTGCTGTTGTTCAAAGTCCTCTTTATCGTCACCCTGATCTTTGATTATGCGCGAACCATCCTGATCATCAAAAAAATGAATTCCGCCTGGGCGAGCGTTCTTGCGGCCGCGATTTTCGTTTTTCGCCACGGCCGAGCTTTTGTGCTGAACGCTCTGCTGTTGCTCATTGCCGCTGGTGTCACCGTCTGCGGTACGGCTCTCTTTTCGGCCGTTCGAGGAACCGAGACCTGGTCGCTGGTCACGCTCTTTCTTTTGCAGCAAACTTTTATGCTGCTGATGATCGCCGTGCGGCTCTCCTTTTATGCCGCCGAGGTTGACTTTTATCAGCAGAGCATGAACGCCGAACAAGTCGTGCGCAAACGGCGGCTATGAGCTCAAGGTCAGCGACAAGCCGCATAAGAGGACGAGCTTTTGCAAAAAAGCTCGTCCTTCTCTGCCTAATGCCGGCGCTCACCCTGTCTACTTTTGCGGCGAGCCTCACCATCGTCTATCCGCAGGAAGGCGACACACTGAACGCCGCCGCCTACGACAGCAACTATATTTTTGGGCGCGTGTCGCCGGCCGCCGCCGCGCTTTTTATTAACGATCAACCGGTGCGGGTCTATCAGAACGGCGCCTTTCTCGCCTTTCTGCCCATCGAAGCCGGGCCTTTTACCTACCGCTGCCTCGTCGTCCATAACGGCGTTGCGGAAGAGTTTTTCCGCAACGTTACCGTTGTCAAGCCGCGCCCGTCTTCGAACGGTCATCCGACAATCGACCCTCGATCGATCGAGCCCCGCGGCGATGTACAGTTCCTTCCCGGCGACCGGCTGACCGTGGCTTTCAACGGCACGCCGGGCTGCCGCGCCTTCTTTCGTCTCAACCATAGAGGCACACTCTTCCCCATGCAGGAAGCGCCTCTCGGCGACGTCTACTACCCGCATGCCGCTTTCGGGGACGGCGCTGCGAGAAGGACTCCTCAGCCCGGCCGCTATCTCGGCGACTATTTCCTGCAGCCGGACGATCAGGAGCTGTCGATCGAGGTGATGTTGATCGACGGATCGGGCGATACGGTCACGGCCTGGGCGCCCGGAACGGTCTCCCAATGGCCGCTGAATCCGACGCAGATCGCCGTCACGCGCAATAACGGCACCGTGCTGCGCGCCGGCCGCGGCAAGAGCTATTACTACTTTTTGCCCGCCGGCGTTCGTCTACGCCTCAACGGGCGCATCGGCGATCAGTACCGAATCCGGCTGTCCGATGACGAGGAAGCCTGGGCTGAAGGGGACAAGCTGCGGCTTTTGCCCGCCGGTACTTCCGAACAACCCGTCGTCGTGCGCGTGGTTCGCAGCGAAAACTCTTCTTTCGGCACGCGTGTTCGCGTTTACACCGACAAACGCGTGCCCTATCGCATCGAGCAGGTGCCGGAGCTGCGCAGCTTGAAGGTCATTTTCTACGGCGTTACGGCCCACACCGACTGGATACGCCGCTCGGACGACGGCCGCGTGATCGGTCGCATTGAATGGCGGCAGGAGACGAGAGAGGTGTTTTCGCTGACTCTGCGGCTCAGGAATGAGCAGCCCTGGGGCTACCACGCCGGCTACGATGAGGCGGATTGCTTTTATGTGGAGGTCAAGGCGCCTCCAAAGAAGCGCAAAGGGATCAACGGGCTGACAGTGCTGCTCGATCCGGGGCATTCACCGGACAGAGGGGCGGTCGGGCCTTCCGGTTTCGAAGAAAGAGAGGCGAATCTGTTGTTGGCGCAGGCTGTCGCCGTCGAGCTTGAACGGCGCGGAGCCCGCGTAGAATGGACGCACCGCGGCGAAGGAATACCGCTCAACGAACGCGCCGCCAAGGCGCAGAACTCTGCGGCCGACCTGCTGCTGAGCCTCCACCACAACGCCGTCCCGGCCGGCGTCAATCCGCTCAAGAACCGCGGCAGCAGCGTCTACTATTATCACCCGCAGAGCTTCGAGTTGGCGCGCCATATTCACCGAAAGCTGCTGGAAAAGCTGAAGCTTCCCGATTTCGGCCTGTACTACGACAACCTGGCCGTCTGTCGACCGACGTCGATGCCGGCGGTACTTATCGAGCCCGCTTTTATGATTCACCCGGTGGAAGAAATGCTCGTGCAAACGGCCGTCTATCGCCGCGTATGCGCCCGCGCCATTGTCGACGGGGTGGAGGAGTTTATCGAAAAATCGCGGGAATGAAGAAGAGCCGGTGCTCATTTTACGGACTGCAGAACTCGAATTGCAGACAAGCTGGCGGTCGAGGCGATTCCTCATGATGGAGGGTCGGATGAAACCTCTTTGGGCTGCGACCGTGCTTACCATTACGGCCGTCGCTGCCGTAGAAGCCGCCGCACGCGACGCAGAGCCTAACAGGATGCTGCAAAAGGCGGTTGTCGATTCCTTCCTCGTGAAGGCCGGTACTCAGGCGGGATCGGCGGAGGTGACGCTTTACGGTTTGTTGCCGAGTCCCGCCTACGAGATCGAGCGGATCGTTGTTCGCCGGCGCGGCGGCCGCATCGACATTACGCCGCTCATGCGTTACGATCCCGGCAAGATCGTCATCATGATGAACGTTCCCTACCGCCTCAGCATAGCCCTGCCGCGCACCAGACGGAAAAGTGTGACGGTTCGAGTGATCGATGCACGGCAGGTTCGAGAACAAAAAGTTACGTTTTCGGCGGTCGAAGCGCGAGCGACCGACGAGAGGTGACGTTCGTGAAGCAGGAGGGCCTCATGCTTCTGTGGCTTTTGTTGACGGCCGTCGTGGGCGCCGTCGTATGGGCGGGAAGTTCGGGCAAAGGCGCGCCGGCCGAAGATTATGCACGGCGCCGCGCACGAATGGTCGAACGGCAAATCGAAAGCCGCGGCATTAAGGACCCTTTGGTGCTGAGAGCGATGCGCAAGGTACCGCGGCACGAGTTCGTTCCCGAAACCTATGTCGACGAAGCCTACAACGATCATCCTCTGCCCATCGGCCACGGCCAAACGATTTCACAGCCCTACATCGTCGCGTTCATGACCGAGGCGTTGGCGCTGAAAGGGGGGGAGAAGGTGCTCGAGATCGGCACAGGCTCCGGCTACCAGGCGGCGATCCTGGCTGAAATTGCGGCTCATGTCTATACCATCGAAATCGTGGAGCCGCTGTGTCGCCGCGCCGCCGATCTGTTGACGCGACTCGGCTACGAGAACGTCGACGTCCGTTGCGGCGACGGCTACGCCGGTTGGCCGGAACAAGCTCCCTTCGATGCCGTGATGGTAACGGCCGCGCCGGCCGAAATCCCGCCGCGGCTTGTCGAACAACTGGCGGAGGGCGGCCGCATGGTGCTGCCGCTGGGCAAGTATTCGCAGATGCTGGTGCTGTTGACCAAAAAGGAGGGCAAGATCGAAAAGAAGAACCTGCTGCCGGTGCGTTTCGTACCCATGACCGGCGGCAAGGAGCCCCAGCCTGCGCCTTGAAACCATCACCCCGCCGCTGCGTAATGCCGAACGGCCGCAGCAATCATTAGGAGGTGCGTCATGGAAGAATTTCAATCGAGAAGGCTCTACCGCTCAAGGTCCAACCGAATGATCGGCGGCGTATGCGCAGGATGGGCCGAGTACCTGCACCTTGATCCCACACTGGTGCGTATCGCTTGGCTCGTTCTCAGTATAATGAACGGCGCCGGCGTTCTGCTCTACCTCGTTTGCCTGGCGGTCATGCCGAAGAGCCCTCAGGAGGTCGTTGAACAGAACAAATCGGCGGATTCGGAGCAATGGGGTCTGTTTATCGGTGTCGCTTTGGTCGCCTTGGGTCTGTGGTTCCTGCTGCGCCGAGAGATCGACTGGTTTCCCTTTCACTTTCCCTGGCACTTTTGGCGAAGCATCCGCCATTTTATGTGGCCGGCGCTGCTCATCGTCGTCGGGCTGTTGCTTATTCTGCGCAGCGGCAAGCCGGCGGAAAGCACCGTTTCGACAGGAGAACCCTTGCCCTTTTGCCGCAGCCGTAACGTGCGAATGATCGCCGGCGTCTGCGGCGGAATTGCGGAACACCTTCACATCGACGTGACCTTGGTACGCATCGCTTTCGTCGCCGTCGCCATTCTGACGGGCTTTTGGTTCGTCTTCCTTGCCTATCTCATCATGGCGACTTTCATTCCGGAAGACGCGGCTCGTTGAGGCGAAGGCTTTCCCCTTATTACTTTCGGAGGCAAAAATGAAACTGACCTCTTCCTTGGTGATCGGCATTCTGTGCATCATCATCGGCATCGGCCTCACGGCCGACCAATTTTTCGGCTTTGAATTCGGGTGGGATCAGATTTACCCTTTGCTGTTGCTGGCGTTGGCCGGATCATCCTTCATGAAAAAGATCGACGACCGCCGGCACTCGGCGTTCGGCATCGGCTTTTTCGGATCGCTCGGTCTTTTCTTCTTCTTGCGGAATTTCGGGTTGATCGATGAGCTGTGGCTGATCGACGGCTGGACGGTCTTTTTGCCCGCCGTCGGCATCGGCTTTTTCGTCTCTTACTTTTTCAACCCGAAAGATGCGGGCGTTTTGGTGCCCGCGATCCTTTTTTCTGCTCTCGGCATCGCCTTTATGCTCCATTCATTGGGAACGATCCCCGATCTTTTCTCTGTGTTGGGAAGGGTCATCGAAAAGTGGTGGCCGCTGGCGCTGGTGATTGTGGGCATGGCGCTGATTCTGCAGTCGATCAAAACCAAATCCTCGCGCGATGATGCCTAACCCGCGCCTCGCCGCCGTCGGCTTTCGGCTGATGCTGGCGGTCATCGGCTTCTTTTCACTTCAGCCCCGCGGCCGAAACGAAATGGTCTCCATGCCTCATTTCACGTCTTCGGCCTTTGAAATGCACGCCGCCGCCTTCGGGATCTGCACCTTCTTAGGTTTGGCCGCCCGCCGCAGACCGGCGGCGGTTGCGATCGGCGTCATGCTGTACGGCACCTCCCTGGAAGCCGTACAGCACCTTATGCCGACCCGCTCTTTCAACGTCTTCGATCTGCTGGGGAACGCCCTGGGTATCGCCCTCGCATGCGGCGCCTTTTTCGCTGTTCGACGCCGCAGCGCGGCGATCGAGCAATGAACGGCGAACGTCGCGTGGCTATAGATTCCGGGCCGCTCGCTGAAGACGCTCGCGTACCTGGGCGGCGACTTCGGCCAACTGCGGATTGTTCACGGCAGCCATGGAGGCCGCCGGGTCGACGATGACCGCTTCGACGCGACCGTCCGCGTGCTCCTGAACAACGACGTTGCAGGGCAGAAAAACGCCGATCTTGTCTTCGAGCTGCAGCGCTTTGTAGGCGAAGGGCGGGTTGCAGGCGCCCAGAATCAGGTAGTTGCGAAAGTCGACGTTGAGTTTTTTCTTCATCGCCTCTTTGACGTCGACGGTGCTGACGATGCCGAACCCTTCGGCTTTCAACGTTTCGGTTACGTGTTCGACCGCCTTTTTGAACGGCAGGCTCAACGTTTTGCTGAAATAGTAGCTCATCGATACCTCTTTTTCCTTGTACGTGTTTTGTTCATTTTGATGCAGAGAAACAGCATAGGATTCCTTTGGAGGGAAAAATGCGTGTTCTGTTCATCGGAGGCACGGGGATCATCAGTTCGGCGTGCAGCGAAGCGGCGCTGCAGAAGGGGATGGAGCTTTGGCTGCTCAACCGCGGCCGATCGATACGTCCCGTTCCGGCCGGCGCCCATTGCCTTCACGCCGACGCCCGCGATCCTCTTTCACTCAAATCCGCGCTGGGCGACATGACCTTTGATGCGGTCGTCGATTGGATCGCCTTTACCCCCGACCACATTCGACTCGACCTCGAGGTCTTCGGCAAACGCTGCCGGCAATTCATCTTTATTAGCTCGGCATCCGCCTATCAAACGCCGCCGGCGAAACTGCCGGTCACCGAAGAGACGCCGCTCGACAATCCTTACTGGCAGTATTCGCGCGACAAGATCGCCTGCGAGAACCTCCTCATGGAGACCTACCGCCGAGACGGCTTTCCGGCGACCATCGTGCGGCCGTCGCACACCTACGACAAGACGCTGCTGCCCTGCCGCGGCGGCTGGACCACCATCGACCGCATGCGCCGCGGCCTGCCGATCATCATCCACGGCGACGGCACGTCGATCTGGACGCTGACGCACCACCGCGATTTCGCCAAAGGATTCGTCGGCCTGCTGGGCAATCCGGCGGCCATCGGCGAGGCGTTTCACATCACCTCGGACGAGTGGCTGACCTGGAATCAAATCTATGAGCTTCTGGCCGAAGCATCCGGCGCCGAGCTGCGCGCCGTGCACGCCCCTTCGGAACTGATCGCCAAGTTCGACGAGGAAGTCGGCGCGGGGCTGCTGGGCGACAAGATGCACTCCATGATCTTCGACAACAGCAAAATCAAGCGGTTCGTCCCCGGTTTTCACTGCGACATTTCCTTTCGCGACGGGGCACGCGAGATCATCGACTGGTACGACCGCCGCCCCGAGCACCAACAGATCGACGAAGGCTATCGCCGGCTGACCGAGCGGGTCATCGACGCCATGGCGCGCGCCGGCTTGACCGTTCAATAAAAAAGCCGTCCGCAGTGTTCTGCGGACGGCTTGCCGAGCGGAGATCGGTTCGCCTCAGCGGCTTTTAAGCCGCTTGGGTCCGGCGGTAAACAGCGCATAGATGCACGGCACCACCAGCAGCGTCAAAAAGGTCGAGGTAAACAGACCGCCCGCCACCACGGCGCCCAGCGGCTGCAGGGCTTCGCCGCCTTGTCCCAAACCGAGGGCGATCGGCAGCATGCCGAAGATGGTGGTCAGCGCGGTGATGAGGATCGGCCGCAGACGCGTTTTGCCCGCCTCGATCACGGCCTCGAGCTTTTCCACGCCCCGCCCGCGCGCCTGATTGATAAAATCGATCAGCAGAATGCCGTTGTTGACCACGATGCCGACGAGCATGATCGTTCCCAGCAGGGCGTTCATGCTGATGGCTGCGTCAAAGACCAGCATTCCCAGCAGCACGCCGATGATCGCCAAGGGAATGGTGGCGGCAATGATGAGCGGCTGGCCGAAAGAGTTGAACTGCGCGCCCATGACCACATAGACCAGGAACACCGCGGTGGCCAGAGCGATGAGCAGGCTGCGGAACGAATCGGCGATGCCGCGGGACTGGCCGCCGTAGGCCAGATAGTAATCCGACGGCAGCGGCAGGTCGGCAAGCCGCTCTCTGACCTGACGCCTTACGGTCTGCTGCGGCGCCCCGGCAATGTCCGCCGTAATGATGACGGCGCGCTGCTGATCGAAGCGGTGAATTTCACCGGCGCTGCGCTCAAAGGAGACGTCGGCCACGGCGCGCAGGGGATAGACCGCGCCGCCCGCGCCGACCAGCGGCACCTCGAGGAGATCGCTGACCGAGTGCACCTGCCGATCGTCGATCTTGATGCGCACGTCATACTCTTTGCCGAACGTGCTCAGCCGCGTGGCCTGTACGCCTTGAAGCGCCTGCATGGCCGCGGCGGCGACCGAGGCGGAGGAAATGCCCAGGGCCGCCGCATCCTCGCGGCGAACGCGGATCTGAAACTCCGGCAGGCTCTCGTCCAACGTGCTGTTCAAATTGACGATACCGGGCAACGGACGGATACGGTTCACGGCCTCCTGCGCCAACCGCCGCAGGGTCTCCAAGTCTTCGCCTACGATGCGCACGTTGACCGGTTCGCGCTGCATCCCTTCCGTGGCCGTTACCTGCTTGATCACCACTTTGCCGCCGGGCAGCGAAGACCACTGCCGGCGCAGCCTCTCCATGATTTCGCCGATCTGCGGCACTGCCTCCGGCCGCAGCCGCACCGAGATGTTGCTCACGTTGCTTTTCGGATCGCCGATGTTGGCCGATTGGCCGACGATCGCATAAACGGATTCCACCTCCGGCAACGAGCGCAAATGCGCCTCGAGACCTTTGACGATTTCGTCGGTGACGGCCAGCCGTGTGCCTTCCTGCAGCGTGAGATCGATGCGGAATTCGCCTTCGTTGGTGGACGGCAGCATCTGCACATCGAGACGGGGAAGGACGAGGATGACGGACGCCGCCGGCAGCGCTGCCGCCGCTAAAAGAACCGTTACAGGCCGACGCAAGGAGAATTTCAGCAGCCTTTCATAGAATGAGACGATGCGGTCGAAGAGCTTCGGCCGGCCGCCGTGCGAGCGGTCGACGGTCACGCGCATCAACTTGAACGCGAGCATGGGCACCACGGTGAGCGCCACGATGATCGAAAGGGTTAGGGAGAAGACCACGGTCAACGCCAGCTCGCCGAGAAGAACCGAAAACAAACCGACGAGAAAGGCCATCGGCAAAAAGACGACGATCGAAGTGACGGTCGACGAGGTGATAGCGCTGCCGACCTCTGCAGTGGCAGCGATGACCGTTTGTTGACGTTCGCCGCCGCCCCGCTGCAGCCGGCGAAAGATGTTCTCCAGCACCACGATCGAGGCATCGACGATCATGCCGACGCCGAGCGCCAGCCCGCCCAGCGAAATGGTGTTGATCGACAGGCCGAACTGGTTGATGAGCGCAAAGGTGCCGACGATCGAGATCGGGATCGACAGCACGATGACGAGCGTGTTGCGAAGGTTGCCGAGAAATAGGATGATCACAGCCGCGGCGAGCAGCGCGCCCATGGCGGCGTTCTTGATCACGTTGCGGATGGCCTGCTTGATAAAGGTCGCCTGGTCGCGAATCACCGACACTTGAATGTCGGGCGGAAGCGTCTTTTCGATCGCCTTCAACTCGGCCAGCACCTGATCCACCATGGCCACGGTGTTGCCGCCGCTCTTTTCGCGGACCGAAAGCCCGACGATTTCACGGCTGTTCAGCCGCGTGATCGACGTGCGCTCCTTTTCCGTCAGTTCAATGCGGGCGATGTCGCGCAGCCGAATCGGCGCGCCCTCGACGACGGCGATCGGCTCGTTACGAATCTCTTCGATGTCCTGATACTTGCCTTTGGTGCGCAGCAGATAGTTCTTGCGCTCGGCTTCGAGTTTGCCGGCGGGAAGGTCGGCGTTGGAGCCGGCCGTCAAGGCGCTGAGCTGCTGCAGCGAGAGGCCGTAAAGCTGCAGCTTTTCGGCGTCGACGGCGATCAGCACCTCCTGTTCGATGCCGCCGACGATCTGCGCCGCCGCCACGTCCGGCAGTCGCAGGATGCGGTTCTGCACCTTGCTCTCCACGATGTCACGGATTTCGTTCAGGCTGCGCTCTTCCGAGTAAAAGCCCAATTCGATGCCGGGTGGAATAAAGTCCTGAACCTGCAGCACCGTGGGCTCGAGGGCGGCGCGCGGAAAGCGGCTGCGGGCGCGGGCGGTTCTTTCCTGAACGTCGCGCTTGGCTTCCTTGAAATCGACGCCCCAGCCGAAGCGCACGATGACGCGGCAGACGCCTTCGAAGCAGACGGTCTCCAGTTCCTCCACGCCGTCGATGGTGCTGAGCTGCTCCTCCAAGGGTTCGGCGATGCTTTCTTCGATCTCTTCCGGGCCGACGCCGGGATAGGGGGCCACGACGATGAGCGACGGCGCGGTAAAATCCGGCCAAAAGGAAATCGGAATATTGGGCAATGAAATGAGTCCCAGGACGAGTACGGCGACGATGAGCAGGATGGTTCCGACCGGCCGCCGCACGCTGATTTCAGTAATTTTCATAGAGCTTCCGAGCTGATGGTTTTGACTTTTGCCGTTCGAAGGTCAGAGTTGATGATTACGGCGTTTTAGGGAACCAGGGTCACGGGCATACCTTCCTGCAGCAGATTCTGGCCGTAGGAAACGACGAGGTCGTTGGGGCTGAGACCTTCGAGCACTTCGATTTCCCGCTCCAGAATTTCACCGCAGCGCACTTCGGCGATGCGTGCGCGTCCGTCGACCACCTTGACGATGCGGTAACCGGCGCCGACGCGGATCACGGCGTCGTAGGGCAGGGTCAACGCCTTGCGTGAACCGGCGGTGAACTCACAGACGGCGGCCATTCCCGGTCGCAGGCGGTCGCCGCGGTTGGCCGTGCGCACAACGGCCACGGCGGTGCGGGTGCGGCTGTCCACCTGCGGCTCGATGCGAACCACCTTGCCCGCGAACTGCTCGCCCGGCAGCGCCGGTGCGGTTACCGTGCAGCTTTGGCCGCTGCGCACCAGCCGATAGTCGCTTTCGATGAGCCGGACGTTCACGAAAAGCGTGTCGAGCGTACCGATGACAAAGCACGGCCGTTGCGGCGTAATTTTGGCCCCGACCTCGACCTCATCACTCATAATGACGCCGCTCACCGGCGTTTCAATGGCGATCGGCGAGAACTCCAGGCCGGGCACGTCCTGAATGAACCGCGCCAGAACGTCGCCGCGCTGCACCCGTTGACCGACCTGCGCCTGCTTTTCGATCACCTTGCCCGCGGCGTCGCCGTACACCTCGATCCGGCGAAGCGGCGCAGCAACCCCGTGCGCCCGAAACCGTTCCGTGATCTGCCGTTCGCTCGGTCGCACCGCGCGAACCGAAACGGCCTGTTGTTCGGCGACGGCCGTCGGTTTTGAGCGGCTGCAGCCGATCACAAGCAGCAGAAAAGCGACAAAGATATATCCCAGTCGATGTTTCATGATTGGCTCCCTTATGACTTAGTTTTTCTGAGGCAGAACGTCGAACAGAGTATAGTCCCCCGCCGCACGGCAGAGGTCGAGCTTGGCGTTGAGGTGAGCGAACAGTGCCCTCAAGTAAAGGAGCTCGGCTTCGGCCAGCGCCTGCTGCGCGGCGATCAAATCCAGGGAAGAGATGCGGCCCGCGGCATACTGCTGTTCGGCGCTTTCCAGTGCTTCGCGCGCCGCGACGATGTTCTGCTGCTGCACCGCCGCCTTTTGCTCGGCCGTGGTCAGGGTGAGGAAGGCCTGACGAATCTGCACGACCAGCTGCTCGCGAATCTCCTGCTCCTGTACATAAAGAGCGGCGATCTGTTTTTCGGTCTCCTGAACCTGGTGGCGCGTGAGGCCGCCGTCGAACAGCGGCAGCGACAGTTGAACGCCGACGTTCCAGTTGTCGACAAACTCGTCGGGATTCATCGGCGAAAAGCCGTTCTGCACCGAATAGGCGGCCACGCCGGTCAGCATCGGCCGCAGCGATGCGGCGATGACTTGGGACTGCCGTCTCAAAATATCCTGCTGAAGCCGAACCATTTTGACATCCGGCCGCTCCAGGGTGCGGTTAATGAGCTCCTCGACGTCGACGACGACGGGCGAGAAGGGCAGCGTACCGACGGCGCGAACCTGCTCCTCCGGTCGGCCGATGACCTTGGCCAGCCAAAGATTGCTTTTTTCCAAAGCGGCCCGCGCTTCGTCCAATTGAGTGCACGCGTTGGTCGCCTGAACCTCGGCGCGCAGCAGCTCCAGTTTGGCGGCGTGTCCCGACGCATAGCGGCGACGCGCGCTTTCGGCGATTGCCTCGGCGCGTTCGAGCTGCTTTTCCGCCGCAGCGATGGCCTCCTGATTGAGCAAAATGCTGTAATACGCGCGCAGCACCTGATCGGTCACTTCCAGCGCCTTTTGTCGACGGTCCTGGCGGCTGAGGTCGACGCCCAGCGTCGCCGCTTCGATTTGGCGATTGATTCTTCCCCAGGAAAAGAGCGGCAGCCCGAGGTTGAGATCGGCGTTCACGCGATTCGGCGTGCCGAATCTGAACTCGCGCAGCGCGCCGCCCGGGCCCATGGGGATGGAAAAGGACGACACCTTACCGACACGAAGATAAGAGCCGCGCGCCGAGACCGTCGGCAGGCGGCGGCTGACGTTCTGCAGGCGGCGCTCCTCAGCCGCGGCAAGGAAAAAGTCGGCCTGCCGCAGCAGATTGCTGTTGGCAAAAGCGGTCTGCAGGCATTCTTCGAGCGTCAGCGCCTGCTGGGCAGGTAAGAGCACCGGCAGAAGAAACAGAAAGCTGATTGCACGACGGATGATGGTTGACATAAGCGCGTTATCCTTTTTGAGGCGGAGTGATCTGCATCAGTTCGACAATGGTCTCAAAGGCTTCGACCAGTTTCTGCTTCTGGTCCGTAGAAAGCGGTTCGAGAACGGCTTCGACGATCTGGTCGAGCTGCCGCTTGCGTCGGCGCAGCAGCTTTTGGGCTTCGGCGCTCAGCTTGAAGAGGGAGCGCCGGGCGTCCTGTTCGTCGACCACGCGTTCGAGCAGACCGCCTTCGACCGCGCGCGCCGCCAGCTCGCTGGCGGTGCTCTGCGCCACGGCCGACAACTCGGCGATCTGATTCACGCTCAAAGGCCCGTGTTGCCGAAGAAGCATGAGCAGCCGGTATTGCGCAGGCGGCACCTCGGAACCTTTGACGGCCTTCCCGGCCAGACAATGGACGGAGTGCATGACGCTGAGAAAGGCCTTTGCAAAACGTTTTTGAAGATCGTCTTCCATGACGTTCACCTCGATTTATTCGGGATACGATAAATCGGAAAACGATAAATCGTATTGCGATAATATAACGATTCGGTGCTTGGTTGTCAATTGGTTTTTTAATAAAATAAGAAATCGATCGGGGCGGTCAAAAGGAAGGGCTCAACGCCGGAGTGCTGTTCGGATCAAAAGTTCGGCATGCGTGTGCGCTGATGGAAAAAGACTATGGTCGGCGAGGGAACAGTTGAAGGGGGGGGGAGGAGAGGATGAGATAAAGGCAGAGACTTTGCCTTTCAGCAACACTTTGCGGGTGATCCCAATGAAGCAGGGGCCGTGTGTTGTTTCTTCCGGCCTAAAACATCGTGAGGACCCTGGGCAGGTTCCTCTTGTTTTTTTGCCGGTGGTTTGATATAATGCACTCAAAGAACTAAAGTAAATTGAGGAAACGATGCGCGCATTCTGCTATACCACCGCCAAAGGGGAGCCTCGCGTCGGTGTCGTTTATGAAGACCGCCGTTACGATTTTACCCGCATTTGGAACATCTTTAAGGAGATACGCAACTCGCCGCGTACGCCCGATTATCATTTTCTCCAGTTGGTCATCGAGATGGAGAATTTTTCCGCGAAAGTGCTGACGGAGGTCATCGAAGAGGTGCGCGATTTTCGCGGTCTCGACGATCTGCAGATCCGCGGCGACATCACCTTCGATGTGCCGGTGCAGAGGCCCTCAAAAATCCTCTGCTTGGGCCGAAACTATGCCGAACACGCCAAAGAATTCAGCAACGAAGTGCCCGAAGAGCCGATTATTTTCGCCAAGCTGCCCTCGGCGCTGCTGCCCCACGAAGGCGCCATTCGTATTCCGAAGGGGATCGGCCGCGTCGATCACGAAATCGAACTGGCCGTGGTCATCGGCAGAACCGTCAGCAGAGCAAGTGAGGAAGAGGCGATGGAGTCCGTGGTCGGCTACACCATCGCCAACGACGTCAGTGCGCGTGCCCTGCAGAAGGAAGCTATGGCCAAGGGACAACCGTGGACGCTGTGCAAGGGCATGGACACCTTCCTGCCCATCGGCCCCTACCTCATTCCCGCCGATGCCGTGCCCGACCCCCATCGTTTGTCCATGGAATTGACCGTTAACGACGAAACGCGGCAAAAGGCGAGCACCGGCGACATGGTCTTCCGCATTCCGCAGATCATCGCTTACATCAGCCGTTACGTAACCCTTCACGCCGGCGACATTATCTGCACCGGCACCCCGGCCGGAGTTGGACCCTTACAGCCGGGTGATCTCGTGCAGGCCAAGATCGAAGGATTGGGAGTGCTGCGCAACCCGGTGGTCGGTGACTGAATGCGGGCGGATTACTTGAGCCGTTCCATGGATCTCTCCGACGAGGAGTTGGTCTCCCTAAGCGACGATTTGCCGTTGTGGTCGGCGCCGTTCGGTTTGAAACTGCTCGAGGTCGTAAAAATGGGCCGAAACTTGACCGTGCTCGACGTCGGTTGCGGCGCCGGTTTCCCAACCGTCGAACTGGCGGCGCGGTTGGGTTCAAGCTGTCGAATTTACGGCATCGATCCGTGGCCCGAAGCCTTGGAACGGGCGCGACAAAAAGCCGCCGCCTGGCGAATCGATTCGCTGCGGTTCGAACAGGCCGCGGCCGAGTGCCTGCCCTTCAATGATGTCTTTTTCGACGTCATTGTCTCCAATAACGGGCTCAATAACGTACGAGACGATCGTGAGGCGCTGCGCGAAATCTCCCGTGTTGCCAAAGCCGGCGCACAGTTGGTCGTGACCCTGAATTTGCCGGACACGTTTCTCGAGTTTTACTCCGAGCTGATCACGACGCTGATGACGGAGCAGCAGCGCTCGAAAATCACGGATCTCTTCAGCCATCAATTCGCCAAGCGCAAGCCGCTGATCTATTGGCGCCAGATGCTGGAGACGAGCGGCTTTCGAATACAATCGATTTTTCAGGAGCAGTTCGTTTATCGTTTCAGCGACGGGACGGCGATGGTGAATCATTTTCTGATTCGAACGGCCTTTATGCCGAGTTGGAGCCGGCTTGCCGACGAGGAAATGTTGGCTCAGGTTCAACAGGCGCTCGATCGCCGCGCATTGACAGACGGAGAGTTGACGCTAACCGTGCCGTGGTGCTGTATTACGGCCGAAAGAATGGGTAACTAAAAATCAAAGAGGCGCTCTCATGAAGAAGCTTTACCCTTATCAGAACCCGGAGCTGCCCATCGAGCAGCGGGTCCAAGACCTTATGTCGCGAATGACCCTTGATGAAAAGCTTGCTCAGGTGATGGCGATTTGGGACCGAAAGAGCGAGTTTATGACCGAGGACGGGCAGTTCATCGCCGAAAAGGCGACGATTCTTCAGCACGGTCTCGGCATCGTTTGTCGCCCCAGCGAAAACCGGCACGGCGCCAATCTTGGGCCGCGTCGAAACGCCGAGTTTGCCAACACCATGCAGCGCTACGCCGTCGAGCAAACGCGCTTGGGCATTCCGATTCTTTTCCACGAGGAGGCGTTGCACGGCCAACAGGCGCCGGGAGCCACCAACTTTCCGCAGGCCATCGCCTTGGCGAGCACCTGGGACGTTGAATTGGTGCGGCAGGTCTACGAAACGATTGCCGCGGAAATCCGCGCGCGCGGCGCTCAGCATGTGCTGACGCCGGTCGTCGATGTGGCGCGCGACCCGCGATGGGGGCGGGTGGAGGAGACCTTCGGTGAAGATCCCTACCTGGTGGCCGAAATGGGTGCGGCCGCCATCCGCGGTTTCCAGGGCGCCAAAGGGAAAATCGACGGCACCCACGTGGCGGCTACGGCCAAGCATTTCGCCGCGCACGGTCAGCCTGAAAACGGCACCAACTGCGGGCCGGTGAGCGTCTCCGAGCGCCTGCTGCGCGAGGTTTTTCTCTATCCCTTCGAAATAGCGGTCAAACGCGAAGGGGTAAAGTCGATCATGGCGGCCTATCACGAGCTCGACGGCATTCCTTGTCATAAAAATAGGTGGCTGTTGCAGAAAGTTCTGCGCGAGGAGTGGGGCTTTACCGGCATCGTGGTGTCGGATTATTTTGCTGTGGAACAGTTGGCCGAGCTGCACAAGGTGGCCGAGACCAAGGCGCAGTGCGCACAATTGGCCTTGGAGGCGGGCGTGGACAGCGAACTGCCCGATCTCAACTGCTATCCCTTTTTGAAAGAGCTGATCGAAAGCGGCAAAATGTCCGAGGCGGTGCTTAATCGCTCGGTTGAACGTATCTTGCGTTTAAAATTCGAGCTGGGGCTGTTCGAAAATCCCTACGGCGACCCTGATCTGGCGGAGCGCATCACCCGCTGCGAGGAGCATCGCCGGTTGGCGCGCCGCGCCGCGGAAAAGGCCGCGATTTTGTTGAAGAACGACGGCACCTTGCCTTTGGATGTGAAAAAGATCAAGCGTCTGGCGGTGATCGGCCCGAATGCCGAGGGCGTGCATCTCGGCGGCTATACCGACGAGCCGCGCGTGGGCATCGATCTGCTGACCGGCATCCGCGAAAAGCTGGCCGGCAAGGCGGAGGTGCTGTACGCCGAAGGCTGCCGCATTACCGAGGGCTATGCCAGTTGGTTCGAAGATGAGGTGATCAAAGCCGATCCCGAGGAGAACCGCAAACGCATTGCCGAGGCGGTGGAGGTTGCAAAGCAGGCGGACGTGGTCGTGCTGTGCATCGGTGACAACGAGCAGACCTGCCGCGAGGCGTGGAAAGCGGATCATTTGGGCGATCGCGCCGACCTTGAGCTGGTCGGGGAACAAAACGATTTAGTGCGCGCGGTGGCGGCGACCGGCAAGCCGGTGGTGGTCGTTCTGAACCACGGCCGTCCGATTGCGCTGACGCCGATCCTGGACAGCATCAACGCGATCCTCGATATTTGGTATTTGGGTGAAGAGACCGGGCCTGCGGTCGCCGACATCCTTTTCGGCGACGTCAATCCGGGCGGCAAGCTGCCCATCAGCTACCCGCGGTCGGTCGGCCATCTGCCGGTATTCTACAATAAAAAGCCCTCGGCCAACCGCGGCTATCTGTTCGACGACAAAACACCGCTTTTTTCGTTCGGCCACGGTTTGAGCTACACGACCTTTGCCTATTCCGACCTAAAGGTCACGCCCGAGGTCGGGGGCATCGGCACGACGGCCAAGGTCAGCGTGCAGGTGACCAATACCGGTACGCGCGCGGGAGACGAAGTGGTGCAGCTCTACATTCATGACCGCCTCGCCTCGGTAACGCGGCCGATTATGGAGCTCAAGGACTTTTGCCGCATCACCCTTCAACCGGCTGAAAGCAAAACCGTCGAGTTTGAGCTGACGCCGGAAAAGCTTTCCTTCATCAACGAGCAGATGGAGCGTGTCGTGGAGCCGGGCGAGTTCGACATTATGGTCGGCGGAAGCTCGGCGAACACCCTCAGCACGCTTTACACGGTTCGATAAGCAAGGGGGCGATTCGTCGCCCCTTTTCCCGGAGCGCGCATGAAAATCGGCTTTGTGCAAATGGATGTCAGGTTCGGAGAACCGGAGCACAACCGCGAAAAGGCGGCCGGCCTGATCGCCCGCGCCGACGCGGATCTTTTGGTGCTGCCGGAGCTCTTTGCCGGCGGCTATCTCTTTATCCATTCCGACGAGGTGCGGCGCACGGCCGAACCGGCGGAAGACGGCCCGACCACCCGTTTTTTGACCGAAATGGCTCGGGAAAAGAACTGCTTTTTGGTCGCCGGCATTGCCGAGGACGCCGGCGGCCGTATTTTCAACTCGGCCGTGCTGGTGGGCTCCAGCGGCTTTGTAGCCGTTTACCGTAAAGTTCACCTTTTCGATCAAGAAAAGCGCTGGTTCGCTCCCGGGACCCAGCCGTTCTTCGTCGTCGACCTCGGCCCGGCCAAGGTGGGGATGATGATCTGCTTCGACTGGTTTTTTCCGGAAGCGATGCGTTCATTAGCCCTTCTGGGCGCCGAGGTGATTTGTCATCCCGCGAATTTGGTCCTGCCGTACTGCCAAACGGCGATGACCACGCGCTGTCTTGAAAATCGTGTCTTTGCCGTGACGGCCAACCGCATCGGCCGCGACGTGCGGTCGGGAGCTTCCTTGGCCTTCACCGGCCGCAGTCAGATCACGGCGCTGGACGGCAGCGTGCTCGCCGCCGCAGGAAGAGAAGAAGAGGCCGTGTGCGTCGTCGAAATCGATCCCGCAGCCGCGCGCCGAAAGCGGGTCACGCCGAACAACGACCTTTTCGCCGACCGCCGCCCGGAATGCTATCGACTCTGAACGGTCGCAGGGCTTTATTTTCTCGCCGATTTTCCGTATTTTGCCGCCCGGTTTTCAAACAAGAAGGAAGCACACATGTCTGTCTTTGCCGGCGTCAAGCGGCTGTTCAAGCATTCCATGGTCTACGGCATAGGACACATCCTCAACCGGACGATCATTTTTCTGCTCATTCCGCTTTATACCAACACCTTTCCGCAGGATATTCTGGGCGTTTACACGCTGATCTTTTCCTACATCGCCATTTTGACGATCATCTATTCCTACGGCCTGGATACGGCGTTTTTTCGTTTCTACATTCTCGATGATGAAAAGCCAAGTCGCGACCGGATCTTTTCCACTGCCTTTATCACCATTTTTGTGACGTCGCTGCTCTTCTCGTTGCTCATTCATTTCTTTCGCGGCGCCGTCGCCGACCGCATCTTCAGCGCCGACATCCACGCGCTCGGGCTCGTTCTGCATTCACTCATCACCTGGTCGGTGGCCATCCTCTTTTTCGATTCCCTCACCCTCATGCCCTTCCTCATCCTGCGCGCCGAGGAAAAGCCCGGCCTGTTCATTCTGTTCAAGTTCCTCAATGTGGCGCTCAATTTCGCCTGCAATACCGTGCTGATCGCCAATTTGAAGATGGGCATCGAGGGCATCTTTATCGCCAACTTTATCGCTTCGGCGGCCACCATGATCCTCATGCTGCCCATCTGCCTGCGCCATTTCCGCTTCACCTTCTCCTGGCCGACGCTCAAGGACCTCTTTGCCTTCGGCCTGCCCTATCTTCCCTCGACGCTTTCGGTGAACCTAATGGACACCGTCGACAAAATCATTTTGGAAAAATTGGGTTCGGTCGAAATCGTGGGCCTCTACGGTCCCAGCGCAAAGCTGGGCATGTTCATGGCGCTATTCATTACCGCCTTCCGCTTCGCCTGGCACCCCTTCTTTCTCTCTACGGTCAAGCAGGATAACGCCAAAGAGATCTTTCAAAAGGTCTTTACCTATCTCATGTTCGCCTGCAGCCTCGTCTTTCTCTTTTTTTCGCTCTTTATTGACGACATCGTGCGTCTGCGGGTGGGCGGCTACAGCCTGTTGGGCAAAGAGTACTGGCCAGGAACCGTGGTGGTGCCGATCATTTTCCTCGCCTACATTGCCTATGCGGCTTACCTCAATTTCATCATCGGCATCTATTTGGAGAAAAAGACCGGCTATTTGCCGTTCATCACCGGCGTGGGGATCGTGGTCAACATCATTGCCCTCTACACGTTGATCCCGCTGCTGGGCTTTGTGGGCGCCGCTTGGGCCCGCGTTCTGGCGTACACGGCCATGGCCGCCGCCCTCTATGTCGTCAGCCAACGGCTGTACCGCGTGAACTATGAATGGCTGCGTCTCGTCAAGATGGGTGTGGTCACAGCGGCCTGTTTTTTTCTGGGAAAGAGCTCTTTTTTTGCCGCCCATCTGCCGGCAAAGGCAGCCCTTTTTCTTGCCTATCCGCTATTGCTGCAGATTACCCGCTTTTATCAAAAGAACGAACTGTTGACGCTTCGATCCATACTGCGTAACCCGAGACAATTGCGATGAAAGAGCTCAAATCGTTCTACGACTCGGTCGGCGAGCATTACGACGAGGAAGAGGCGGTCTACCGCACTTTGCGCGGTCGCTTGCGCCGCAAGTTTGTGCTCGATTGGCTGCGACGGCAGGAGGGAGCGCTTTTGGAAATCGGCACCAATCGCGGCATGTACTTGGCCGCTTATAACGGCGGCCCTCGTGTGGGCGTCGATCTCAGCCTTATGGTGCTGCGGCGCGCGCGCAGACTGCCGACCGTCAGTTATGCCGTAGCCGATGCCGAGCGGCTGACCTGCTTTCGCCCGGCCGTTTTCGACCGCGTGTTGTGCAGCGAGGTGATCGAGCACTGCTTTCATCCGCAGCGGGTCTTCGATTCGATCGCCCACGTGCTTAAGCCCGGCGGTTCGGCGCTCATCACCACGCCCAATTATCGCGGCAAGCGGCCGGAGTGGGCGCCGTTGGCTGAAATGGAGGCGCTAGGCGTAACCGGCGAATGGAACGGTCGCTATTTTCACACCGCCTTTCGCCCTGAGGAACTCGAGCAGATGGCGCGCGAAAGCGGCCTTCGGGTCCTCGAGGCCGGCACGTTGGAGAAGCAGGTCAAGTACGCCGTCAAGCTGCCGGCGGCGCTGCTGGTGTCGGGTCGTGCCTTGAATCGCGTCCTAAAGTCCAAGCGTTTCGGAGAATGGAATGAAGCGTTCTTTCAGCGCTTTTCAGCGGCCGTGCATGAAATGGTTCGCCGCGCCGGATTGGAGCCGCTCTTTTTACGCTTTGTAAAAGAGGGGGTGCGTTCATATATTATTGTTGAGAAATCTCAACAGGCAGCGGCACCTTTCGTAAAGCCCTAACGAGGGAGGTTGCATGAACATTTACTTTTGCGGCGCCATTGCCGGCGGCCGAGACCATCTGCCGACCTATGTGAAAATCGTCGAGCACTTGCGCAGCCGCGGGCACAAGGTGCTGACGGATCACATTGTTCTGCCGAACGTCCTCGATCTGGAAGACCATCTGACTGCCGAAGAGATTTATGAGCGGGACATGGCGTGGCTGCGGTCGGCCGACGTCGTCATCGCCGAAGTTTCGCAGCCTTCGCTTGGCGTGGGCTACGAAATCGCTTCGGCACTGCAGATCGGCAAGCCGGTGCTGGCGCTCTACGGCAAAGCGCTCCGCATCTCCGCCATGATCAAAGGCAACCGTCACCCGCTGTTGACTCTGCATCCCTACGACGGTGCCGACCTTTACACGGCCGTCGACCGCTTTCTCGACTCTGAGTCCGCGCATGCGACCGAACTCAAGCAAAGACTGCGGCACGAGGAGAAGGCGCCGTGAGCCGCTGGATCGTGCACATCGACATGGACGCCTTTTTTGCCGCCGTCGAGCAACTCGATTTTCCCGAGCTGCGCGGCAAGCCGGTCGTCGTCGGCGCCGATCCGAAGGGCGGCCGAGGCCGCGGCGTGGTCTCCACCTGCAGTTACGAGGCCCGCGCCTTCGGCATCCGTTCAGCCATGCCGATCTCCGAAGCCTATCGCCGTTGCCCGAACGCCGTCTTTCTGCCGCCGCGCGGCCGGCGCTACGCCCAGCTTTCGCGACAGATCATGCGGCTGCTGAACGACTTTACGCCCGACGTGGAGCCGCTGAGCATCGACGAGGCCTTTCTCGATATCTCGTCCACTTTTCGTTTTTACGGCTCGCCGGAAGAGACTGCGCGTCAGCTGAAGGAGCGCATCTTCGCAGAGACCGGCCTAACCGCCTCGGCCGGGGTTGCCCCCAACAAGTTCGTCGCCAAAATCGCCTCGGACCTGCGCAAGCCGAACGGTCTGGTCGTTGTGAAACCTGAGGAGGTGCGCGATTTCCTGCGGCCGCTGGACATCGGCAGACTGTGGGGCGTGGGGACGAAAACGCTGCCGCTGATGCATGAGCTCGGCATCCGCACCATCGGCGACCTGGCCGATTTCTCCCGCGAGGAACTCTATCGCCGTTTCGGCGAGGCGGGTCTCCACTACCACCGCCTGGCCAACGGCATCGACGAGCGGCCGGTCTGCCCTTCCGCAGTCGCCAAGTCGGTCAGTCGCGAAACCACCTTCGAAGAGGATGTAGTGGACGAGGCCGTCCTGACGGAGACGCTGCGCTTCTTGTGCAACGAGCTCGCCCACGATCTGCGGCGCCACGGCCTTCGCGGGCGAACCGTCACCCTAAAGATCCGTTTGAAGAATTTCGCCACGTTCACCCGCTCCTGTACGCGGCCCGAACCGGTCGACCATTTCGAGGAACTTTTCGCCTGCGCCGCAGACCTGATGGCGAAATTCGATCGCGGCGGCGCCGCCGTTCGCCTGATCGGCGTCGGCGTGTCGCGGCTGGATAGCGGTTGCGAACAATTGCAGCTTTTCGACGGCCGACAGACGCCGTCGCACAAGATCGACGAACTGATGGACGCCGTCCGCGCCAAGTTCGGCGAAGACGCCATTACGCGAGCGGGCGTGTTGAAGGGCCGCAAACCCTCTCAGTGGATTCGTGAACAGCCATGACCTCGTTCAAACGAAAATTCGTCCGTATTAGGGCCATGAAACCGACGGAAGTCTTTTTTCGCCTGATCGATGCCCTCCGCGACCGTCGGGAGTTTAATCTGTTGAAGAAAGGGGGACTGCCCGAAACGCCTCAGGCTTTCCGCGAGCGGCTGGCAGCTGCAGGCTGTGACCTCACGACGCTGCTTCCGGCCTTCAAACAACGTCGCTTTTTTCTACAGAAAAGAATCGGTGCCGAGCGGCTGCGTGAGCTTCACCAACAGCTTTTCCCCCATTCGTTCGTCCTTGGTGCTGCCGAACAGATCGTCGGCGGGCGCTTTTTCCTTTTCGATCGCTCGATCACCTTTGACGGCAAAGTCGACTGGGCTTTCGACGCGCGGCGCCGCCGCAGCGTGGAGGCGCAATACTGGAAAAAGATCGATCTCTTTTCGGGGGACGGACCGGAAGAGGTTCGGTACGTGTGGGAACTCAACCGCCACCATGCCTTCGTCCTGTTGGCGCAGGCCTGGTTCCTAACCGGCAATAACCGCTTCAGCCGAAAGCTGTTCGACTATTGGCGCGATTGGATCGAGAGCAATCCCTACCTGATCGGTGTGAACTGGTGCAGCGCCTTGGAATGCGCCATGCGACTCATATCCTGGTCCTTTGCCTTGCAGTTCGTCAAAAGCTGCCCGCTGCTCGACGAGGATTTGCTGCTCGCCATTCTCAAGTCCGTCGATGAACACCTGCGGTTCATCGAGCATCACCGTTCGCGCGGTTCGTCCGCCAACAACCACCTGCTCGGCGAGGCTCTGGGATTGATCGTCGGCGGCTGCTTCTTCCCCGAGCTGCCGAAGGCCGAAGCGCGCCGGCGCAAGGGCTTTTCGCTCTTTTTTAAGGAATTCACCGCTCAGGTATATGAGGACGGCGTAGCCAAGGAGCAGAGCCTCTGCTATCAGGCCTACCTTTTCGAATTCGGCCTTTTGGCCAAGGCCGCCGCCGAAGCCTGCGGAACGGAAGTGCCGCCGGATCTGCTTAAGAGGCTGCAAACGATGGCCGACTTTATTGATGCTCTTGCCGACGGCGAAACCCTGCCCGCCATCGGCGACGACGACGGCGGAACGGCGCTGCCTTTCTACGAGCCGTCGGAGAAGACGCCGCTGCGGATTCTGCCCCTTGCCGAAGCGGCTTTCGAGCTGCAGCGGCGCCGACCGATGAACGAAGCGGCGTTTTGGCTGATGCCGCTGGTCGACCTTGAACCCTCGCCTTCTGCAGAACCGCCCGAGATCCGACTCTTTCCTGAAGGCGGCTACCTGATCTGGAACCGTCGCTTCGGCGACCTGCCGGTCAAGCTGATTTTGGACGGCGGCCCGCTGGGATTGGGGCCGCTGGCGGCGCACGGCCATGCCGACGCCCTCGCTCTGTGGATGAGCATCGCCGGAAAACCGCTCCTCATCGATTGCGGAACCTTTCTCTATCTCGGCGCCGAAGAGGAACGCACCTTTTTCCGCAGCAGCAAGGCCCACAGCACGCTCTGTCTCGACGGTCGCGACAGCGCCGAGGCGCTCGGCCCGTTCCAATGGGGACGTCGCTTCGAGGCGACGCTCGAGCGGCTGGAGGGTGCGGCTCCGGCCTTTCGCGCCGTACGCCGCGCGGACGGCGGTTGCCGCCTCGAACGCCGAGCGGAGGCAACGGAGAGCGGTTTCCTCATCAGCGATTCGGCCGAAGGCGTTGGAAATCATCGGCTGGATGCGTATTTTCACCTGGCGCCGGGAACCATCAGAGCCGACGACCATCGGGCGGTTTACGAGCACCCCGACTGCCGCGTCGAGTTTGCGTTCTCCGCATCGACGACCCTGCAACTGGAGGTGACGACCGCCGTCCATTCGCCTCGGTTCGGCGTCAGAGGCAGTCATCCGGTGCTCAAGATTTCTGCCGTGTCCCTTTTGCCCATAAGATTGACGACAGCCATTGAAATTCATGAAAAGAAATAACCTCTTTTGGGCGCTTCTGCTCGCCGTTATCGCCGGCGTTGTCATCGGCGGTGCCGCGGCGCTGCTGCTTCACTGCGGCGCGGCCGCGCTTACAGCCGTCGTGCCGGCCGCCGGCGTCGCCACCGCAACAACGGCCGTGATGATGCGCAGCAGCCCGAGAGCTCCTTGGACAACACCGCTGCTGAAGAACGAGTGTTCGCCTTTGCCGCAGCCGATCAACTCGCTCTTTCTTTACAACACGCTCAGTACCGTCCATGCCTTTATGGAGCTCGACCCGAAAAAGGCGCGGAAAACGGTCGAAGATTTGGCGGAACTCGTTCGCACCCTTTCCGCCCTCAATCGTCGCCGCAGGACCTTTCTCGGTCAGGAGCTCAAAGCCGTCGACCTTTTCCTGAACATCGAACAGAACCGGTTGAGCGACCGCCTACAGGTGCGGCGCGCCGTTTCGCCCGAGTGCTTGGAAATTTCTTTTCCGTCGTTGGCTCTGGTCATGCCGGTGGTCAGTCTCATACGCGAAGGCGTGGAACTGCAGTCGCAGCCGGTCACCGTTTTTCTGAGCTGCGCGCTGAAAGAGTCGCAGCTCGTCATCGAATTGCTCGATACGCTTGAAGGAGAGCCGGTCTGCACCGACCCCGCCCTGTCGCGGGAAGAGGCGTTTCGAAGCACCGTCCGTTGCCTGCGCAGCCACTACGGCGCCGCCGCTGACTGCAGACGAGAGCGGCTCTCTCCCTTCGGAGAACGACTGACAATCACCGTGCCTTTGGCCGCTGCCGCCGCCGTACGCTCGGCTTCCGATTTCGTCGAACCCTTCTGATCGCGCCCATGCTATGAACGCCAAGGTTTGCCTTTTCCTCATCCTGCTTACCGCCGCCGTCGACGGCCGTCCGCTCGCCGTAACGCTGCGCAAACTCTACACGGCTTCGGCAGCAACGCAAAAGGAGAGCGCTCAGCTCGACCGCCTTTGTGCCGAATTGGAAGAGCGGCTCCGGCAGGATCCGCGGTTCGAGTACCTGCAGCTTTCCTCCCTGCAGCAGCGGCTCGGCCTCGTGCTCCTCTCGGACTGGCATCGCCTTGATGCGGCCTCTCTCAAGGCTCTGGACGAGGAGGGGCTGCAGACAGTGATCTTTTTTTCGCTCAAAAAGACATCCGAAGGATGGCTCGGCTGTGCTTCGGCATATGAGTTTCCGTCCCATGTCTTTATCGAAGAAGCGGACGGCCTGCCCCTCCATCCGCGGCGGGTGGACGAGGCGCGGCGCCGCCTGTCGGCTCTGGTGCAGCATGTCGCGGACAAACGTACGCCCTACGGCTTTCCCGTCTCGCCGCCGCAGAAAGGGCTTTTCTTCGTCTCGGATAGGCGCTGCCGCGAGGCCTTCCACGCCGCCGTTCGACTCTATGCTTCCTTTGCCGACCGACTGCCGCTCGTTTGCCCCGTTCTTTGCCGCCCCTTCGATGACGCGTTGCAAAGCTCATCCGCACGGCTCGGCGCCGAAGCGCTTCTTTTTTTAGGAGAAGCCGACAGCCTCTACATGCCGCCGTCCCGGCTCGCCGAACGTCCTCTCGACAATCGGCTGCCGCTGTGGCCGCCGCTGAAAGGGTTTACCCGCTTTTCCGTTGCCGCCGAACCGGTCTTCCTGCGGCTGTTTGCCGAAAGTCTCTTTCCGGCCGACGATTATGTGCCGGAATCATTTGCGATCCTGCCTCACGCCCGACGCGCTCTGTTGCTGCGGCGCATCCGCACCCTGCGCGAAGCGGGCGACGACGCTGTGCGCCGGAGTCTTCCCGCCCTTTACGATCGACTGCTTTCACTCTACGACGAATCGGAACGTGAACATGCTTGGGTGCTCCTCAACAGCGCCGCCCATCTGCAGCAGTCCGGCGAACTCGAAGCGGCACTGCAGCGTTTCCAAGGCGCCCTTGCGGAATTCAAGCAGCACAACGGCCTGTTGGGCGTGATGCTCACCGCGGCTTATTCCGGCGAAGCGGCACAGCAGCTCGCTCAATATGAGACGGCCGAAGGGTTGCTCCTCGAAGGTCTGGCGGCAGCGCAGACGCTGCCGGATGAAGCCGCCGCCGCCTTTTTCCAGGCACGGCTCGGAGAAGTACTCTTTGCCGCCGATCGCCCCCTCGAAGCCTGGGAACGCTTCGACGCCGCCGTGGAAGGTTATTTTCACCTTGGGGATTCGCTCAAGGTCGCCCAGCTCTATTTGCAGATGGGATTGCTCATGCGCCGCGGCAATTCGCTGCTCAAATCCCGGGAGTACTTGGAAAAGGCGCTGCGCCTGGCATCGGCGGTGGGGGCGGAGCGCGAAGCGGCCTATGCGCATTTCGGCTTGGGTATTGCCGCCAAAGAGCTTTTCGAAGAAGAGGCAACGGCGCATTTCGAGGCCGCGGCGGACGGCCTGGAAATCATCGGCGATCTGTCCAACCTGGCCGCCGCCGAAGAACACCTCGGAGACCTTTATGTGACGAAAGGAAGCCTGCGCGAAGCGCAGCGCAGCTACGAAGCGGCGGCGCGCTTTTTCCGTCGCTGCGGCCGAAGCGACGACTTGATGCGCGTGCTCGTCAAATGCGGCGACACCGCCGCCCGTCGCCGGCTCTATCCGAAGGCGCAGCGGCTATACAATCAGGCGCTGGAGTCGGCGGCCGCTGTGCCCGACTCGCCGATGGGGGCGGTCATCCTTTACAAGAAGGGCTTGGCTCACCTGGCCGCCGGCGAGCTCGAAATAGGGGAGAGGGAGTTGAAACTGGCCCGCGAAACCACGACCGTGGATCTCGAAAACGTCGACGGTTTTATGGAGAATCTGCTGCGCCGCCTCGAAGATGAACTCAACAGCCGAAGCGGAGTGCAGCCGTGACGCGCCTCCACAAAACGCTGCTGGCACGCATCGACAAGGCGGTGTGGGAATACCGCATGTTCCAGAAGGGCGATTGCGTGTTGGCGGCGGTCTCCGGCGGCGCCGATTCGTTGTCGCTGCTCGATCTGCTGGCCGACCACATCACCGTTTACGGCGACGACATTCGCCTCAAGGCGGTCTATATCGATTTGGGTTTCGGCGAAAAGGCCGAGGATCGATGTCGGTTTATGCGCGAATTTTTCAACGCCCGCTGCGTGGAATTTGAAATTGTTCGCACCGAAGCCGGGCCGTACGCGCACAGCGAAGCCAACCGCGAAAACCCCTGCTTCCTGTGCTCGCGCATCCGTCGCCGCCATATCTTCGAGGCGGCCGAACGACTGGGATGCAGCAAAATCGCCTTCGGTCACCATAAGGACGACATCGTAGAGACGCTCCTCTTGAACATGATCTACAGCCGCGAGATCAGCACCATGCCGCCCAAGCTGGCGGTTTTTCAAGGCAAATATCACATCGTGCGCCCGATGATGTACATCGAAGAGGAATTGGTAAAAAAGTACGCCCTCGAGCGCGGCATCACGGCCCTCGAGCAGGAATGTCCTACGGCGGGCAATTCGAAACGGCAGTACGTCAAGGAGCTATTAGCTCAACTGGAACAGGACGTCAAAGGCGCGCGGGAGAACCTGTTCGCTTCGATGAAGAGGGTAAAAGTCGATTATCTTCTCAAGAGTGAAACGAAAGCCGACCAGACCGGCGGAACAAGAGAGGCGGAAGGATGAAACTGGACGTCTGCTACCCTGTCGATTGGCGCGGACTCGAGGATTTTCGTTATGATTTCGATGACGACGGCATTCCGCGCGTGGATTACGGCCGCCGTCTCGGACTGCGGTACAACCCCATCACCACGGCGCAGTGGGGATTGTTCAACCTGCAGCGTTGGAAATCCCGCCGAGATCATGCCGCCCTCGAACAGGCGCTGCGCTGCGCCGATCGTCTGGCCTGCGACTGTGAACCGTGGAAAAACGACATTCTCGGCTGGATTTACGACTATGGATTCGACCTTTACGGCCCCTTCCCGCCGTGGATCTCGGCCATGGCGCAGGGCGAAGCAGTGTCGCTTCTGCTTCGATGTCATCAGTTGCGCCCCAGCCGCGACTATTTGGACGTCTGCCGCGGCGCGGTTCGTGCCTTCTTTTACGACTATGAACAAGGAGGCGTAACGGCGGCCTTGAGCGACGGCACTCCTTTTTTCCAAGAGTATCCGGTCCATCCGCCCGTTCATGTGCTCAACGGCGGCCTTTTCGCCTTGATCGGCCTCTATGACTATGCGGCCTTTTTCGGTGACGCCGACGCCATGTCTCTGGCGCACCGCGTAGTGGCAGGACTTGACCATCATTGGATGGATTGGGACCTCGGCTATTGGACGCGCTACGACCTCTACCGTGTGGTGCGACCGGCTTCTGCGGCCTATCAGGAACTCCACGCCCGCTTATTCGAAGCCGTGGGCGCCTTGTTCGACGACTCGATTCTACTGAACGTGGCGAAACGCTGGCGTCGTCAGCTTAAAAATCCCTTTTTCCGCGGTCTGCAACTGGCCGCCAAGGTAAGGGAAAAGGCTTTGTTGGCCATGGAGCGGCGATGAGACGGCTTTTGGTTTTCAGCTACTACTTTCCGCCCTTGGGACTCGGCGGAACGCAGCGCATCGCCAAATTCGTCAAGTATCTGCCGCAATACGGCTGGCAGCCGACGGTGATCACCGTCAAGCCGATCGCCTATTGGGCCGAGGATGAATCGCTCTTGGCCGATACCGCCGCCGCTCACGTGGTGCGCACGGAGTCATTCGACCCGCAGCGGTTGATGGCCAAACTGGGACGGCTCCGTTTGTCCGTGGATAAGGAGTCAGGCGCCTCGCGGCTGAACCGGCGGTTGTTGTCGCGCCTACTGGTGCCCGATGTGAAGCTGTTATGGACCCCGCATGCGGCTGCGGCGGCTGCAAAGCTGCTGCGCCGAAGCCGTTACGACGCTGTGCTGACCACTTCGCCGCCGCATTCGGTTCACCTTATCGGCAGGCTGATCGCCGGGCGCTACGGCCTGCCGTGGGTGGCCGACTTTCGCGACGGCTGGGCCGGAAGCCATGTGGTCAGTGAACCGACCGCCGCCGTACGCCGAAGAAATGAGCGCCTTCAGCGTCTCGTCGTCGAGTCCGCCGACGCCGTGGTCGCCTGTTCCGAAGGCATCGCCGCGTCGCTTTGCCCGCGGCCGGACATGCGCGACAAGTTCCGTGTGATCACCAACGGCTTCGATCCCGAGGATTTTACCGCCGCGCCCGTTCGCCGCCGAGAAGGCGTTTTTACCCTTTGCTACAGCGGCACGATCAACCCATGGGCGCCGCCGCGGCCTTTTCTAAAGGCCCTCGCGTGGGCGACGGCGCAGCGGCCTTCTCTGCGTGACACGCTGCGCGTCTTTTTTGTCGGCTTGGACATGACCGGTGAACTGGCGGCGGGGATGAGCGAGTTCGATGCGGCGCCGATGATTCAGGCGCTCGGCCATCGGCCGCACACCGAGGCGGTGGGCATGCTGGCCTCCGCCGACGCCCTGCTGCTGATGGCCGAGGCGCGCCCCGTCGACACCTTTGTTCCCGGCAAGACCTTTGAGTACATCGGCAGCCGCAAGCCGATCTTTGTTCTCAGCAACAGTCGATGGACCAACGATCTGCTGCGGCCGTATGGTCGGGCGGTGATCGTAGAGGACAGAGAGCCCGCGGCGATCGGCCGACGGTTCCTGGAGTTCCTCGATACCGATTGGCAAGCCGTTCCCGTCAACGACGATTTTGTTGAACGTTTCGATCGCCGCCGGCAAACGGCGGAGTTAGCGGCCCTCCTCGAAGCGGTTTCTGAAAGGAAGGTGACTCGATGATGCGGTTCCTTTTCGCCCTGCTGGTTTTTGCTGGCGCCGTTGCGGCACAGGAGTATCAGTGGCCCACCGATGCAAGCAGACTGCTGACCTCTTCGTTCGCCGAATCGCGCTCCGGCCGCTTCCATGCCGGCATCGATATCAAGACGTGGGGGCAAACCGGCTTTCCGGTCGTGGCCGTCCGCGACGGCTATGTGTCGCGCATCAGCGTGTCGCCTTTCGGCTACGGCCGCGCTCTCTATTTGACGCTCGACACGGGCGAGACTGCTCTCTACGCCCACCTGGAACGCTTCGCCGACCCCATAGAACGGTTCGTCAAAAATGAGCAGAAACGACGGGACAGTTATGAAATTCAGTTGTTCCCCGCGGCGGAGCAGTTCACCTTCCGCAAGGGAGAAATCGTTGCTTACAGCGGCGAAAGCGGCGTCGGCCATCCGCACCTTCATTTCGAGCTGCGCGACCGCCACGGCGATCCTGTGAACCCTTTCCTTAGACGCTACACGGTGGAGGACCGTACGGCGCCGGTGATCACCCGCGTGCTCATCCAGCCGCTGGACGCCTTTTCCACCGTCAATCACGATTGGGAACCGGTGGTGATTTATCCCGTGAAGGAAAACGGCCGCAGCTATCGACTGCCGCAGGCGGTGACGGTCTCCGGCCGCATCGGCTTCGGCATTTCGGTCTTTGACCGAATGGACGACGCCGACCACACCTTCGGCATCTATGGGAATGAGCTGCGCGTGGACGATCGCCTCGTCTATGCCGCGCGATACGATGGTTTTCCCTATGCTATGAACGCGCAGTTCAAACTCGACCGCGACTATCGACAAATGGTGCGGGGGAACCTTCTTTTCTACAACCTCTTTCGGGATTTTGGAAATCGGCTGCCCTTCAACGGCAACGACGATCTTTATTCGGGCGTCGTCGATTTTTACGACGACGGCAGGGAAGAGCAGGCCATCGAGATTCCCTCGGGGGTCACCCGAGTTCGCGGTCGAGAGCACCGCTTTGTTATTCGAACGTACGACTTTTGGGGTAATGCGGCCGAAGTAAGCGGCACCCTCATCGTCGACGGGGATCAGGCGACCTTCCTGCCGGATAACGATGACGAGGATGACAACCTCGACGGCCAAGAACTGGCCGACTCGGTTCATCTTTACGACGTCTCGTGGCGTTTTTACGACCGCTACCTGCGGATAAAGTTGACGGCGCAACGGCCTCAGCTCGGTGCACCGGAGGTGCACGGCGAGCTGTGCCGCGGTAAATCGTTCGTCATGCCGGTGCGCAAGGTCGGAGCGCTGACCTTCATCGGCGCCTGGCCGCTTTCCGACTGCAGCGTCGGGCCGCTACAACTGACGATTTACCCTCAGGACCGCTCCGCAGTGCAAAAGCAGATCATCCGTTTCGAAACCGTTCCCCGCGGCAAGCCGAAGACCCTGTCCTTCGACGACGGCCGCTGCATGCTCTCCTTCAACACGGTTTCGCTCTTCAAGGACCTCTTTCTTCGAGCCGTCGTCGATGACACCGCTCCGTTCGGCACTGTCGGTCCCCTTTACCGCTTCGAACCGACCGACGTGCCGCTGAACGAAGGCGCGCTCCTCACCATTCGATACCCGCAGAACGATCCGTCGCCGACCAAGCTGGCGATCTACCAAAAGAGCGGCGACAAGCTGCTCTTTGTCGACAATACGCTGAACGGCGAAGAGCGTACTGTTACGGCAAAAGTGAGAGCGATGGGCGCTTATGCGCTCGCTCGCGACGTAAAGCCGCCGGTCATCGTGTCGCTGTCGCCCGCGGAGGGCCTGCGAACAAGGCAGCGGCGGCCGAAACTGCAGGCCGTATTCCGGGACGATCTTTCCGGCATCGGCGGAGAGAACAGCCGCGTTCTAAAGCTCGACGACGTCAAAGTCATTGCCGAATACGACTATGAGCGCGCGCTTCTTTTCTACCAACCCGAAGAATCGCTGAACATCGGCGCCCACACCGTCGAAGTGTTTGTGCGCGACCGCAGCGGCAATACCGCAAGCTTGAAGCACACTTTTCATGTCGAATGAGGAGGCTTTGCCATGATTCCGTTGCACGACGACAATCCCCGCTATATCTTTCCGCTGGTCACGTTGATGCTCATCATCGTCAATACGGCTGTTTTCGTCTATCAGCTCACCCTTCCGCACGATGAAATCGAGCCCTTTTTCTACTCGTACGGCGCCGTTCCCGCCGTGGTCATGAACGGCCTCAACTTGCGTTCCATCTTTACGTCCATGTTCCTGCACGGCGGCCTTTTGCACCTTTTAGGGAACATGTGGTATTTGTGGCTGTTCGGTGACAATGTAGAAGGCTTGACCGGGCATCTGCGATTCATCTTCTTTTACCTCTTTTGCGGCATTGCGGCATTTATGACCCATCTCCTCTTTTCACCCTCATCCACCGTTCCCATGGTCGGCGCCAGCGGCGCCATCAGCGGCGTACTCGGCGCCTATGCCGTGCGTTATCCCTTTGCTCGCGTCCATCTTTTGGTGCCTCTCTTTCCCTTTATTTGGCTGTGGAAAGTTTTTCGTGTGCCAGCCGTCATCGTCCTTTTCGGTTGGTTCCTTATTCAGGTGATGAACGGCTTGTTATCGCATGGCAGCAACGTGGCCTGGTTCGCCCATATCGGCGGCTTTATTGCCGGCGTGTTGTGCATCGGCTTTTTCGAACAAATGCTGCCTGTGGAAGAGGATGAAGGTTTCTAATTCCTCGATTTCGAACAAATGATCGCAAAATAATCCTTGACAAGTGAACATAAATAGCTTATTTTAGGTAAACAAATGTTCGATAGAACGAGGATTGTTTACCTATGGACGATCTTACCCCCAAGCAGCAGCAGTTGTTGGAGGCAGTGCGCGAATTTCAAAGCCGCAACGGCTATCCGCCGACGGTTCGCGAACTGGCCGAGTGGTTCGGCCTCTCTTCGCCGGCCGGCGTCCACAAAATGCTCCAGGTTTTGAAGGAAAAGGGGTATTTGCGAAAGGACGAACGCAAGTCGCGGTCGCTGGGCGTCATCGACCCGGAGGAGGAAGAGGAGCTGAACCGCCGGGTAAGGCGCTACCCGCTTTTGGGCAAGGTGCAGGCGGGCATGCCGCAGACGGCCTACGAGGAAAAAGAGGACGAGCTTTATCTTGACGCCGAATGGGCGGGCGACGCCTCGACGTTTCTCCTGCGCGTTCACGGCCACAGCATGATCGACGCAGACATTCGTGACGGCGACATTTTGGTGGTGCAGCAGACGCAGAGCTGCCGCAACGGCGACATCATCATTGCACTGCTCGACGACGAAGCCACGGTCAAACGGTTTTTCCGCGAAAAGGATCGTATTCGTCTGCAGCCGGAAAATCAGGCCATGCAGCCCATCTATGTCGATCGCGACGACCCCAACTTTGCCGTCATCGGCATTGTACGGGGGCTGCTGCGAAAATTTTAGCGCGGAGAAGTTTATGAAGACCTTTTACGATGAAGAAGCGGAAGGCCTCTTTGAGGAGGACGAGTTCAATGCTTACGACGAGGTCAGGGCGTCTGTGCGTACGGTGGATCGGCTGCTCGATCGCCTGTACGACCGTTTCGGCATAAGCTATTCTGAGGTGGAGAGCCTTCTGCAGGAAGAGGAACCGCACACCCTGCAGCGTTTGAGTGCTCTGTGGAATGAAATCAACACCGACATTTTTGCCGCCGCCGAAAGCGGCATGTTGACCTCGTTCGCATGCCGGCGCTGGCGGCAGGCGCTCGGCGACTGGACCGAGACGCTTCTCGATGCCCTGCGCCGCCTGCAGGAGCGACTGGAAGCGGAGCTCGAACCGGCGACCCCTCGCTATACGGCGGCCGCCTGAAGGGTAAACGGCATCATCCGGAGGAAAATCATGGCTAAAAGCACATTGCCCGATTGGGAGAAATACTGGGAGAATTTTCAGGACCTCAATCTTTTGAAACACAAGGCGAACAACCTGGACGAAACGCTCAACCTTCTCGAAAAGGAATTCGCCGTAAAACTCATGTCAGGCGACCACCTGCAGATCGTTGCCGCCTTGGAGGAACGCATCGAGGAGTTGGAGCGCCGACAGCGGGCGGAAAAGCATGCGGTGCAGGCCGACCTTTTCGAAGGGTTGTCTTGAACGGGCCAAGCCCTGCCCCCGCGCAGGGCTTTTTTGTTGGAAATCTTGTTGATAGTCTGCCCCCTTCTCTGTATATTCTTTCCCTTTGATTTCGCAAAGATTGACCATTCAAAAGAGGAGAGCATGAGCCCCGCACTGCCGGATAAGGTGTATAATCCCAAAAAAGTCGAGGAAAAATGGTATCGCTATTGGGAAGAGCACAAATTTTTCCATGCCGATGCGGAGACGAAAAAACCGACCTATGTGATTTTCATTCCGCCGCCGAACGTCACCGGTATGTTGACCATGGGCCATATTCTCAACAACACGATTCAGGACATGCTCATCCGTTGGAAGCGCATGAGCGGCTACGAGACCCTTTGGCTTCCGGGCACCGACCATGCGGGCATTGCCACTCAGAACAAGGTGGAGCAGCAGTTGGCTCAGGAGGGGCTGACCCGCCACCATCTCGGCAGGGAAAAGTTTCTCGAACGTGTATGGGCGTGGAAGGAAAAATACGGCGGCATCATTCTGCAGCAGCTCCGGCGGCTGGGTGCGGCGTGCGATTGGGATCGCGAAGCCTTCACCATGAGCGAACAGCTCTCTCAGGCCGTGCGCGAGGTGTTCGTGTCGCTTTATGAACAGGGCCTGATCTACCGCGGCAAGCGGCTCATCAACTGGTGCCCGCGCTGCCATACGGCGTTGGCCGACGAAGAGGTGAACAATCGCGAAGAAGAAGGCGGCTTTTGGAGCATCGCTTATCCGCTCAGCGACGGCAGCGGCGAGGTCGTGGTGGTCACTACCCGTCCCGAAACGCTTCTCGGCGACACGGCGGTCGCCGTTCACCCGGATGACGAACGCTACAAAGCGTTGATCGGCAAAACCGTGCGCCTGGCGCTCATCGGCCGCGAAATCCCCATCATCGCCGACGAGCACGCCGATCCCCAACTGGGTTCCGGAGCCGTCAAAATTACGCCGGCCCACGATTTCAACGACTATGAAGTGGCGCAGCGGCACCATCTGCCCCTGGTCAACGTGCTGACCCCTGAGGGCAAGATGAACGAAAACGCCGGCCCCTATCAGGGGTTGGACCGCTTCGAAGCCCGTCGCAAAGTTCTGCATGACCTTCAAGCTCAGGGACTGTTGCGACGTGAAGAGAAAAAGACCATTTCCATTCCTCGCTGCTACCGCTCCGACGATGTGGTGGAGCCCTACCTTTCCTCGCAATGGTTCGTCAAAATGAAGCCGTTGGCCGAACCCGCCGTCGAAGCGGTGCGCTCGGGCAAAATCCGCTTTCACCCCCGTCACTGGGAAGAAACCTATTTCCACTGGATGGAAAACATTCGCGACTGGTGCATCAGTCGGCAAATCTGGTGGGGCCATCGAATCCCCGCCTGGTACTGCGAAGAAGGTCACGTCACCATCTCCCGCGAAACGCCGATCGCCTGCAGCCAATGCGGCAGCCGAAACCTGCGTCAGGACGAAGATGTTCTCGACACCTGGTTCTCGTCGTGGCTGTGGCCGTTCAGCACGCTGGGCTGGCCGCAAAAGACGCGCGACCTGGAAGTCTTTTTCCCCGGCGACACCCTGGTGACCGGCCCGGACATCATCTTTTTCTGGGTGGCGCGAATGATCATGGCCTCGCTTCGTTTCATGGGAGACATCCCCTTCCGCGACGTTTACTTTAACGGCATCATTCGCGACCGCCTCGGGCGCAAAATGAGTAAATCTCTGGGCAATTCGCCCGATCCGCTTTGGCTCATCGACGGCGCATCGAAAGAAGAGGTCGCCGAGTTCGCAAAGCACAATCCTTCGGCCGCCGAAGGCATTCCGGCTTACGGCGCCGACGCCGTGCGCCTGACCATGCTTTACCTAACCCCCTTGGGCGGCGACATTCGCTTCGACCAGTCCATGACCGAGCTCGGGCAAAAGTTCGCCAACAAGCTATGGAACGCCGCCCGCTTTGTGCTGATGAATCTCGAAGAGGGAGAAGCCCTTCCCGCCGTCGTTGAGATTCCTGCCGAAGAACTCGAGATCGCCGACCGCTGGATCCTCAGCCGACTGAACAAGGCCGTTCACGCCGTCAACCGCGCGCTCTCCGAATTCAAGCTGAACGACGCCACCCATGCCCTCTACAGTTTTGTGTGGAACGAGTACTGCGATTGGTACCTGGAGTGGATCAAGCCGCGCCTGTACGGCGAAGAGGAGCCGCAAAGCCGGCGGATCGCCCGCTCGATCAGCCTATACGTGCTGGACAATGTCCTGCGGCTGCTGCATCCCTTTATGCCTTTCATCACAGAAGAAATTTGGCATGCGCTGCCGGGGCACGACGCCGACGGCGCTTCCGTTCTTCTGCAGCCCTATCCCGTCGATGACCCCAAGCGGCACGATCGCCGCGTGGAGCACGACATGGTTCTGCTGCAGCAGATCATCGGCGCGGTGCGGAACATTCGCGGCGAACTGAACGTGCCGCCCGCCAAGGAGGCGGAGCTTTGGGTCCGCACCGAAGACGAGGAAAAGCGCGCCGTCATCCGAGCGAACGAAAAGGCGGTGCAAAAGCTGGCGCGCCTGAGCCGCATCCGTTTCGAGGCTGAGCGTCCCAAGACGGCCGCCGGTGCCGTCGTTCAGGGGATCGAAATCTTTGTGCCTCTCGCTGAGCTCATCAATGTGGACGCCGAGCGCAGCCGGCTCAAAAAGGAGATCGACCGATTGTCGGCACAATTGGAAGCTCTGGATAAAAAGTTGTCCAACGAAAACTTTGTCAGCCGCGCTCCTCAGGACGTCATCGAAAAAGAGCGGCAAAAGAAGAACGATTGGGAGAGCCATCGGCAGAAGCTGCAGGCCGCTCTGAATTCCTTGGATTCATGAGGTGCGCCGATACATTTACAGCATGAGGAAGGAACAAAGCGTTGCTGCAGCGGTTCACCAATCGGATGACATTTTAAGAAAGGGGACCCAAACATGAATAAAGTCATTAACTATGCAGCGATCGCGAGTGCTGCAGCAGCAAGCCTCCATGCACAGCCCGAGGTGTCGTTGACGGTTTATAACAACAACCTGGCTCTGGTGCGCGAAGTGCGGCCGATCGAATTGAAAAAAGGGCTGCAGGAATTTCGCTTCGAAAACGTGGCAGCGGAAATCGATCCGACGTCGGTTCATTTCCGTTGTCTTGCCAATACTAAACAGGTCGCCCTTTTGGAGCAGAATTTCGAGTATGACCTGGTCGGCCTGTCGAGGCTGCTGACCAAGTACATCGGACTGGAAGTGGTTGTAACGGTTCGGCAGGGGGGAACCGTGACCGGCAAGCTGCTCAGCGCCGTCGGCGACGATGTGGTGCTGGAAACCGAAAGCGGCCAAATCCATGCGGTCAAGGGCGGCGCCGTCGAAAGCGTCGTGTTCCCCTCGCTGCCGGGCGGGCTTGTCAGCAAGCCGACGCTGGTGTGGCTGCTCAACAGCGCCGTTTCGGGCCCGAACAAAGGCGAGATCAGCTATTTGACCGAAGGGATCAGTTGGCACGCGGAATATGTGGCCGTGGTCGATTCCAAGGACAAATCCCTCGATCTGGCCGGTTGGGTTTCCATCGAAAACAATTCCGGCGCGACGTATACCGATGCGCGCATCAAACTGATTGCCGGGGATGTCAATCGCGCAGAAGATGTATCCTACCGGCCGACCGGTTTACGAAAAGAGGTGATGGCCATGGCGATGGCGGCCGACCAGTTCGTCGAGAAAGAGTTTTTCGAATACCATCTTTACACGCTGCAGCGCCCCGCCACCATCAAGGATCGTCAGATCAAGCAGATGTCCCTTTTTGAACCGCAGACAACACCGGTGCAGAAGGTGTTCATCTATGATCCCGTCCGAAATGAAGAAAAGATCCAGGTGCGCTTGGAATTCAAGAACAGCAAGGAAAACAATCTCGGTATGCCTCTGCCGGCGGGAAAGGTGCGGGTTTACAAGCGCGACGAAGACGGTTCGCAGGAGTTTATCGGCGAGGACAATCTCGATCACACGCCCAAAGACGAAGCGGTGCGGCTCACCATGGGCAACGCCTTTGACATCGTCGGCAAGTACACCCGTCTGCAGGAGGAGCGCATCGGCGACCGCAGCCGCCGGCTCACTCGAGAGGTGGTGCTGCGCAATCATAAAAAGGAGCCGATCGAAGTAAAGGTCATCGACCGCTTCTGGGGCGACTGGAAGCTGATCGGCAAAACGCCCACGGTCATTCAAAAGACCGCCGACCGCGTCGAGTTCCTGGTGCCCGTGGCGGCCGACGGCGAGGCTCGCTTCACCTACACCGTGCTCGTTCAATAGACCTTTTCACTTGCGCGGAGGCTCTCTTTGGCGTCTTCCTCCAGCCTGCTCTTTCAACCGGTCGATCGCCTTCCTGCCGTGGGACCCAAGCGTGCCGCGGCTTTGGCGCAAGCCGGTGTGCGGACCACGGAGGACCTGCTCTATTACTTTCCGCGCCGTTACCTCGACCGTTCTGCGGTGCTGCCGATCCGCCGACTCGAAGAGGGGCAAACGGCCACCGTCGTCGGGCGGATTGTGACCGCTGGCGTCAAAATGGGAGGAAAGCCGCGCTTTTATGTACTTTTGGACGACGGCACAGGCCGTATGACCTGCATCTGGTTCGGTCGCCCGCACATCTGGAAAAGACTCTTCCAACCGGGCGAATGGCTGGCGGTCAGCGGCAAGGTGAGCCGCTTCGGCAGCGCGCAAATGGTTCACCCCGAATTCGACCGACTGGGCGACGATAAGGAGGGCACCGCTTTTCATACCGGCAGAATCGTGCCGCTCTATCCGTCCGGCGAAGCGCTCACCGACGTCGGCCTCGACAGCCGCGGTTTCCGCCGACTTTTGCTTCCTCTCATTGACGATTTGACCGCAAAGGTTGAGGAATCGTTGCCCGACGACTTGCGGCAGAGTCGCGGGCTTTTTTCGATCGCCCAGGCGCTGCGGGCCGTGCATCTCCCCGAAAGCTTTGACCAACTCGAGGCGGCGCGGCGGAGGCTGAAATACGAGGAGCTTTTCTTCCTCCAGTTGCAGGCCGCTGCGCAACGGCGACGGCTGAACCGGAACGGCGGCATTGCCTTCGCCCGCGTGGGAGAAAAGGTCAAAGCGCTGATCCAGACTCTGCCTTTTGAACTCACGGCGGCGCAAAAGCGCGTGCTCCGCGAGATACGGGCCGACATGAAGGCCGATCGTCCCATGAACCGTCTGCTTCAGGGCGACGTCGGCTCCGGCAAAACCGTCGTCGCTTTGGTCGCCATGCTCATCGCCGTGGACAACGGCTATCAGGCCGTGCTGATGGTGCCGACGGAGATTCTTGCCGAACAGCACTATTTGACCATTTTTCACCTGCTGCAGAACATACAGGTCAACACCGTGCTTTTGATCGGCGGACAGCGTCAGGCGGAACGCCGGCGGCGGCTGGCCGAAATTGCTTCGGGAGCGGCGCAAATCGTCGTCGGAACGCACGCCCTCATTCAGGAAAACGTCGCTTTTCGTCAGTTGGGGCTGGCGGTCATCGATGAGCAGCACCGCTTCGGCGTTATGCAGCGCGCGGCTCTGCGCGACAAAGGCAAGGCCGTCGATCTGCTGGTCATGACGGCCACCCCCATACCGCGCACTTTGGCCATGACCCTGCACGGCGACCTCGACGTGTCGATTATCGATCAACTGCCGCAGGGGCGAAAGCCGATCGTCACGTCGTGGCGCAAGCCCGATAGCCGCCCCAAAATTTACGAGTTCGTCCGCCGCAAGGTGGCCGCCGGAGAACAAGCCTATGTCGTCTTTCCTTTGGTTGAAGAGTCGGAAAAAACCGACTTGAAGGCGGCGGTGGAGAGCTATGAGGCCATGCAATCCACCTTTTTCAAGGCGTTTCGGTTGGGACTGCTGCACGGCCGCATGAGCACCGATGAAAAGGACGCCGTGATGACCGCTTTCAAAGCGGGCGAAATTCAAATTTTGGTCAGCACCACGGTCATCGAAGTCGGCGTGGACGTGCCGAACGCCTCCATCATGGTGATCGAGCACGCGGAGCGGTTCGGCCTCACGCAACTGCATCAACTGCGGGGACGAGTCGGACGAGGCAGCAGGCAGTCCTATTGCATTCTGATCGCCTACGGCAACCTGACGCCGGAAGCTCAGGCGCGCTTGGAGGTCATGGTCGAGACCACCGACGGCTTCAAGATTGCCGAACGAGACCTGCAGTTGCGCGGTCCGGGCGAGTACTTTGGAACCCAGCAGAGCGGCATGCCGGACTTTATGATTGCGGATCTGGTCGGCGATCAACACCTGCTGAACATGGCCCGCCAGGATGCCTTTGCTCTGGCGGAACGCCTGCCCGACCCCGAAACGCCGGACGATCTCTTTGCGAAAAGCTACTTCGGCCGCCGCTGCCGCCGCCAAGCGGCGTCCTCATGGATCAGTTGATGAAAGCTGGATGACCTGAACGATAAACGAAGGCTTTGATGGCTCACGCAGAAAAACACAACCGCCGCGTTTGGGAGACTTTTTGGCAGAACCGCAGCCTGGATGAGGTCTATCCGACATCGGAGCGCATTTATCGGCAAATCCTTGCCTTGGGGGCGTTGAAGGGCAAATGGGTGATGGAGATCGGCGCCGGCTCGGGTCGCGACGGCCTTCGTCTGGCCGAGCACGGCGCGCGCGTCATTTTTCTCGACTATGCCGAAAGCGCTCTCAAACGCATTTCAGAGAACACCGGCCATGGAGCGGCGGTGTCTTTGGTGCGCGGCGATGCCTTTAAACTTCCCTTTAGGGACAATTCCGTCGACCTGATCTACCATCAGGGGCTGCTCGAGCACTTTCCCGATCCTTCGGGCATCATCGCCGAATGTTTTCGTGTGCTGCGGCCGGGCGGTTTTGCCGTTGCCGACGTGCCGCAAAAATGGCATCCCTACACGGCGGTCAAGCATCTGCTCATTCTGTTGAACCGGTGGTTTGCCGGTTGGGAGACCGAATTCACCGTCGGCCAACTGACGGCGCTGCATCGACAGGTCGGTTTCGAGATTCATGCCGTGTACGGCGACTGGATGCGCCCCAGCTTCTTTTACCGCAGTCTGCGGGAAGCGTTGAAAAAAGTCGGCATCAAACTGCCGCTCTATCCCAGACGGCTGCCTGGAGTCGCTCCGTTGCGCGACCGCCTGTGCGACCGGCTGCGCAAAAGCCGCTGGGCGCTTTATACGTATATGGACATCGGGGTGGTGGGACGAAAGCCGCTGTGAGCCGCGCCGGGTTGAACATTTTGATCATTAACTGGCAGGACATCCGCCATCCCCAGGCGGGCGGCGCCGAGGTGCATCTGCACGAAATCTTTCGCCGCGTCGCCCGCGAACATCGGGTGACGCTGCTGTGCTGCCGTTTTACCGGTGCCGCGGCCGAAGAGACCCTCGACGGCATCCGCATCGTGCGGCGCGGCAACCGCAGCAATTTTAACTGGATGGTCCCGTCCGCCTACCGAACCCTCCGTCGTCAACGATTCGATATTGTGCTTGATGATTTAAATAAAATTCCGTTCTTTACTCCGTTATTTGCGCGCGAGCCGGTCTTGGCGATCGTGCATCACTTTTTCGGAAAGAGCATTTTTTTGGAAGCTTCGCCGCTCGCCGCAGGCTATGTTTACGGCAGCGAGCAGTTGGTGCGGCTGGTTTATCGGCGTACGCCCTTTGCGGCAGTCTCGGAAAGCAGCCGACGCGAGCTCGAAAGCTGGAAGATGCACGGCGAGATCGATCTTTTGCCCAACGGAATCGACCTTGCCGCTTACCGTTCGACGAGCAAAGCTTCTGCGCCGCTGATCGGCTACCTGGGGCGCTTGAAGAAGTACAAGAGCGTCGATCACATCATCCGCGCTTTGCCGTTGATCGTCGCTCAAGTGCCGCAGGCGAAGCTGCTGATCATCGGCGGCGGCGACGACCTGCCGCGCCTTCAGCGACTGGCGCACGACTCCGGTGTCGGCGACCGCATCGAGTTCACAGGCCGAGTGTCGCACGAGGAAAAGGTGCGGCGCGTCGGCGAGTGCGCCCTGATCGTCAACCCTTCGCCCAAAGAAGGGTGGGGCTTGACGGTGATCGAGGCCAACGCCCTCGGTGTTCCGGTGGCGGCGGCCGATTCCCCAGGTCTGCGCGACTCGGTGGTCGACGGTAAAACCGGCGTCCTATATCCTTACGGCGATGTTCGCGCCCTGGCCGAAACGGTCGTCGCGCTGCTCAAAGACGACGGCCGGCGGCGAACGCTGAGCGAAAATGCCCGTGCCTGGGCGCAAAAATGGAGCTGGGACGAGTCGGCGCGCACCGCCGTCGAGTTGATCGAAAAAACAATCCGCGCCGCCCAAAGAGGGCCGCGCGGCTGACTGAAGAATTGCGAGCGGCAAAACGTTCGGAACTTGGGCGGTTCCGAAGCATTGAGTATGTCAACAAGAGCTTTTTACAGCGGCGAATCGATTCGGCGTTGCTGTGCCGGCCGGTCGCACAAAGAATAAGAAAACGAGGTTTCGAATGCAGCGGGAAAAAGTGATTCACAGACTTTCTACAGCCTTTGCGTTCATCGCGTCTTTCGCGGTTTATCTGCGAACCATCGCTCCCACCACATCGTTTTGGGACTGCGGCGAGTTCATCACCTGTTCGTACATTCTCGGCATTCCGCATCCGCCGGGCGCGCCTTTTTACTTGATGATCGGCCGCATCTTCAGCATGATTCCCTTTGCCGCCGACATCGGTCTGCGCGTCAACCTCGTCTCAGCCGTCACCTCCGCGCTTACGGTGATGCTGCTCTACCTCATTATCGTTCATTTGATCAAACAGTGGCGCGGCACCCCTAAAACCGCCTTCGACGTGCTGTTGCTTTCGGCAAGCGGGCTCATCGGCGCGTTGGCCTACGCCTTTACCGATTCCTTTTGGTTCAACGCCGTCGAAGCCGAGGTCTATGCCATCAGCATGGCCTTTACTGCTTCGGTGGTCTATCTGATTCTGCTGTGGCTGGAAAAGGCGGAAATGCCGACGGGCGACCGCATTCTGCTGCTCATTGCCTATCTGCTCGGCCTGGCCATCGGCGTTCATCTGGAAATGATTCTGGCGCTTCCGGCCGTCTTTATGGTCATTTATTTCCGTTATCTGGAAATGCACGGCAGAACCGCAACGCTGAAGCGCTTTGCCGGGTACGTGGGATTCATCGCGGCTCTGTTCTTGGGCGTTTTGATCGTCGGCCTGTCGGTCGGTATTCCCCTCAAAGCCAATTTGGCTGTGGCGGGGATCATCCTCGTCGTTATTGCTCTGATGCGGCCCGATCATCCCGAACGAATCAGCTTCCGTAATTTTACCTTTTTTTTCCTCATCAGTGCCGCTGCCTTTGCCCTCATCTATCCCGGCATCGTTCAGTATATTCCCTTGATTGCCGGTAAGCTGGGCTCGTTCGGCTTTCTCTTTCTCCTTTTATTGGTTCTCGGCTTGATCGTTGCGGTAAGGTGGGCCGTGGTCGCGCGGCGGCGAATCCCGATGTTGGCGTCGACGGCGCTGCTGCTCATCATTGCCGGTTATTCTACCTACGCCATGATTTACATCCGCTCGAACCTCAATCCCGCTGTGGACGAAAACGACCCGGAAACGCTGAAGGGCATGGTCAGCTACCTTAACCGCGAGCAGTACGGCACCTGGGGCCTGCTGCCGCGGCGCTTCCCCGGCATTACGCCCGACTGGCAATTCCAGTACGAAAACCCAGGCGAAAACTATGAAACCTACAAGATGGGTGAACAGCTCCGCTTTTTATTCGACTATCAGATCAACAAGCTCTATTGGAGATACTTCGGCTGGCAGTTCATCGGCAAAGGCACCACCATCGGCCCTGACGGATTCATCGTCGAGCTGTTTTCCCTGAACGGCCTATGGGGACTTCCTTTTTTGCTGGGTATCCTGGGAATGGTTCACCATTTCATCAAACATTGGAAGCACGCCTCCGTCATCTCCGTCCTGTTTTTATTTACCGGTTTGGCGATCGTCATCTATTTGAATCAGGAGAACCCCCAGCCTCGCGAACGGGACTATGTCTTTGTGGGCTCTTTCTTCGCCTTTGCCGTCTGGATCGGCATCGGCGTTTCGGCGCTTCTGGAGTGGGTCGAGGAAAAGTTCCGCAACAGGCCGTCGCTGCTTTACGGCGGCGCGGCCGCCGTGGTCGTTGCAGCCCTGCTTGCAGCGCCGGTCAACCTCTTCGCTTTCAATTTTCACACCCATGACCGCACCGGCGAATACGTGGCCTATGACTATTCCTACAACATCCTGCAAAGCTGCGAGCCGGACGCCGTGCTTTTTACCAACGGAGACAACGACACCTTTCCGCTTTGGTTTCTACAGTACGTCAAGGGAATTCGAACCGATGTGCGCGTCGTCAATCTCAGTCTGTTGAACACGCAGTGGTACATCAAGCAGTTGAAGAATCAGGAGCCGAAGGTTCCGATCAGCCTAACGGACGAGCAGATCGACAAGCTGGAAATCAAGCTGTGGAAGGGCGGCAATGTTGAAATACCGGTGCCGGCGGCCGTGCGCGCCGCCGAGGGCGATCCGGCCGAAGACACGACCATCAGCGTCTATGTCAAGCCGACCGTGTTCGGGCAGGCGCTGCGGATTCAGGACATCATGGTGCTGAACATCGTATTGGCCAATCAATGGCGAAAACCGATCTATTTTGCGGTGACCGTCTCCGATCAGAATAAGGTCAACCTCGACGACTATCTGCGCATGGACGGGTTGAGCTTCAAACTGGTGCCGCGAAAGGGAGATCGGATCGATCCCGCGCTGTTGGAAACCATACTTTTCGACAAGTTCCAGTATCGCAATCTGAACAACCCGAAAGTTTACTTTAACGACAACATCGTCGGGCTGCTGCAGAACTATCGCGCCGCTTTTCTGCGGCTGGCGCATCACTATCTGGTGACCCGAAACAACGACGGGGTGGTGCGCGTGCTCGACAAGATGAATGAAGTCATGCCCTTCGAGGTCATTCCGGCACCCGACCCGAGATTGGCGCTTCAGGTCGGACAGTACTACCAGTTTGCGGGCAAGCCGGAAAAGTTCCTGAGTTACGCCGAGTATACCTATTCTCAGGCGCCCACCGATCCCGAGGTGGTCGGCGCTTACGTGAGTCTGTTGGAATACGCCGGCCGCTATGCCGACGCCAAGGCCGTTCTGCAGAAGTGGCTGGCCCTGCGTCCTATGGACGGCGAAGCGCAGAGAAAAATCGAAGAGCTGGATCGACTCATGCAATCGGGAAGCGGCGCCGCCGTTCCTAATTAAAAAAGCGGCGGCGGAATCCGGCGGATGTTGCGGACGAAACGGGCGCTCGGGGCGCTGTTCAAGCTGCTGGTCAGCGGCGGGTTGGTTTGGTGGCTGCTGAGCCGACTGGGCTTGACCGCCGTTCTGCAGCAGCTTGCGGGCGCCGATCCCTGGTTGCTCGCGGCGGCTCTGCTCGTCTTTGTTTTGAGCAACCTGCTCGGAGCGCTGCAGTGGCATCTGCTGCTGCGCGCCGGCGAGGTGCCGATGTCCTACGCGCACACGGCTGCGCTCTACCACGTCGGTCTGTTCTTCAACAACTTTCTCATCGGTCAGATCGGCGGCGATGCGCTTCGCGTTTATGATGTTCGACGCATGAGCGGCAACGGCCCGTCGGCATTTTCCACGGTGGTGTTCGACCGATTCGTCGGTTTTATGGCGCTGGCGGCGCTTGCTCTTTTCGCTTCGCTGCTGAATGTGCGGCAGCCGCAGACCATCGCCGCTGCCCCTTGGACGGCCGGCTTGTTTCTGGTGTGGACGGCCATGCTCGGCATTCTTTTCAACCGGAAGGCCGGCGCGGTGATCGGCAAGATCGCCGGCAACCTGTTGCCGCGCGCGTTGACGACCAAGCTTCAGGAAAGCTATCAAGTTATTTACCGTTTGCGGCACAGGCCGCGCACCCTTTTGCTGCTGGCGGTCATAGCGTCGGCGGTGCAGTTTCTGCGCATTCTGACCCATTACTGCACGGCCGCCGCAGTCGGTGCAAAGGCGCCGCTGTTGTATTTCATCATCTTTATTCCCTTGGTGGCGTTGCCGGCCAGCCTTCCTATTTCCGTGGGCGGCATCGGCGTGCGCGAACAATCCGCCGCCGTTCTGTTCGCAACGGTCGGCTTGGCGGCGCCCCAGGTCGTGGCGTTCGAGTTTGCCGCGTATCTGGTCGGCGTGCTCTCCGCACTGCCGGGCGGCTTGATTTTCGCTCTGAGAAAATCGCCGACGACGATTGATGAGGCGTAACGATCGAAGAAAGGAGGACTGCAATGCGCTCCTTGAAAAAAGCCGTTGTCGTTTGGATGGGGCTGATGCTGATCTTTTTTGCCTGCGGCATGAAGCGACAATCCCTCGGCTCGCGAAACAAAGTCATGGTCGTCTCCGATTCGACCCTCTTTAAGCAGATCGAGGCCGAGCTCGACGAAGCTTTTGCCGTGGAATACTTTACCCCGCAGACGGAGCGGGTTTTCAGCTTAAGCTTCAAGAGTCCGTCGGAGTTGGGCAAGCTCACACGATTTCCCCATATCTTGATTGTGGGCACATTGGAATCCCAGGGGGAGCTGGGCAACCTGATCAGCCGCTTTCTCAGCGAAGCCTCGCGCCGACGCGTCGAACAGGACAGCGCCTTCATTTTCAGCAAAAAGAACGCTTGGGCCACAGACCAACTGCTGGCGGTGTTGGTCTCGCGCGACGTCGAAACGCTGAAGCGGAATCTCCGTGAAAACGGGCGCACGGTCTTTGATCTCTTCGACCGACATGAGCAGGAGGTGGTGTTCAACTCCCTCTACATACATTATGAGCAGAAGGACATCGAAAAGAGGCTCATGCAGCGGCACGGCTGGAGCGTGCGCGTTC